>SMVB01368722.1_pt1 | contig 23715 bp, 18 predicted proteins | sample 2456461 | NCBI WGS metagenome assembly SMVB01 (sample SAMN11095934, study PRJNA526329) | marine sediment metagenome | biome: Marine sediment; feature: Surficial sediment; material: Deep marine sediment; isolation source: Hadal surficial sediment | place: Pacific Ocean | collected 2014-05 | depth...
CCTCGCCACGATCCTCGATCTGCAGTCCGCCCAGATCACACTCCGCCAGGCCGAAGTCGATCTCATCACCCGCCAGTTCGATTACCAGATCGGCCTCGCCAGACTCGAAGCACTACTCGGGTCCGACCTCAGAATCTAGAAAGTATAGAACCAATGAAGCGACTACATAGAGTTGTAAGCATCATCCTTCTCGGGACGCTCGTCGCGTCGTGCGGAATCGGGCGCGCAGACGAAGGCAGCGACCTGGGCCTCGAAACATCCGTCGCCACGGTGCGCGAAGTCACCTCGACGGTGGCCGCCACGGGTACGATCGAGCCGATCCGCGTGATAGACGTGAAGTCGCAGGCCAGCGGTGAAGTGCTGATCGTCGAGGTGCAACTGGGGGATCATGTGGAACGCGGCGACCTACTCGTTCGCATCGACCCTCGCGACGTACGGAATGCCTTCGAGCAAGCGCAGGCCGACCTCGAAGTCGCCGAGGCCCGCTCGACGATCGCGAAACGGCAGCTCAGCCGGACGAGCGCGCTGCACGAATCCGCGATTGTTACGGAGGATGAGTACGACGCTTCCCTGCTCGAGGCAGCCAACGCCAAGGCGTCCCTGGTCAAGGCCCGGACGAACCTGCAGTTGGCGAGCGAGCGCCTGAACGACGTTGCCGTAGCCGCTCCCATCACCGGTATCGTCGTCGAGAAAAGCGTCGAAGAAGGCCAGATCATCACGTCCGCGAAGGAAGTGACCGGGGGCACGATTCTGCTCCGCATGGCGGATCTGGATCAGGTCCAGGTGCGGACCCTGGTCGACGAGACCGACATCGGCGCGATCGAACCGGGACTGCCCGCTTCGATCAAGGTTGAAGCGTACCCGGATCGCGAATTTCAGGGTGAGGTCCTGCAGATCGAGCCACAGGCGGTCGTCCAGCAGAATGTGACGCTGTTTGCCGTGCTCGCCCGGATTCAGAACCAGGATGGTTTCCTGCTCCCCGGGATGAACGCAGACGTAGAGATACTGATCGGCCGGCGTCCCGACGTGCTTACGCTCGACAATGCCGCGGTGAAGATGCCGGACGAAGCTCGTCAGCTCGTGAAAGCGCTCGGACTCGACGAGAAGCTGCTTGAACAGTCCGTTCAACCGCCGGAAGATGAGAGTGCGGCCGTGGATGACACTCCGGTCGCAGAGACCGGCCAGGGCGGGCTACCGACGCTGGCGCAGATCGAGGCGGTGTCGGGTGATGAGCGTCGCAAGATGTTCCAGGACATGACAGGCGGCCAACGCCAACAGCTGATGCAGCAGGTTCAGCAGGCAAGGGAAGCTGAGGCTAGGGCGGCCCGGCTGGATCCCGCTCGACCCAAAGAAGCGTTTGTATTCGTATACACGGAATCCGGCGCCTTGACGGTGAAACCGATAATGATCGGACTCAGCAGCTGGGAATACACAGAGATCGTGTCCGGTCTGTCCGAAGGTGATGAAGTCGTGCACGTGCCGCTTGCCCTGGTTCAGCAGCGCGAGTTGCTCGAACGCATCCGCAGCCGCACAGCGATCCCAGGGATAAGCCGCGGGTAGAATCCTGTTGAGGAGAAGCCAATGCTGTTCGTAGAAATCATCCGGGTTGCGCTGGCGTCGATCGGAGCCAACAAAATGCGTAGCCTGCTCACGATGCTCGGCATCGTGATCGGTGTCGCCGCCGTGATCACCATGGTCGCGCTCGGCACGGGCGCGCAGAGAGCCGTCCAGGCACAGATCGACGCCCTCGGCACGAATGTTCTCACGGTGCGGGCCGGCCAGGCCATGTTCCGGGGGGCCCGGAGTGGTACTACCAGGCTGACGGTGGACGAAGCGCTCGCCGTAGGAAGCGGCGCAGAATCGATCCTGGCGGTCGCGCCCGAAATGTCTTCCAATCTGCAGATCGAGTACGGCCGGACCAACGCGAATGTGCGTGTAACAGGCACGACGCCTGAGTTTTACGAAGTCAACAACCATACGCTGGCTATCGGCCGGTTCTTCGATGCACAGGACAACGAGGGACGGCGCCGGGTCGCAGTGGTTGGGGGTGATGTGCCGAAATTGCTCGGTACTACGGCACTGGCGCTGGTGGGCCAGAAGATTTCGATTGCCAACAACACGTTCGAGGTCGTGGGCGTTGTCGAGCCCAAGGGCGGGTCCAGCTGGTTCAACCAGGATGAGCAAATCTTCGTCCCGATCTATACGGCGCAGTTTCGCTTGATGGGCACGGACCGGATCAGATCGTTCAACGCGACCGTAATTGATGGCGCCACGACGATGCTTGCCATGGCGCAGATCGAGGAGATCATGCGGCGTGAGCACCGATTGCGCGTCGGCGAGGACAACGATTTCTGGGTGATGGATCGGGCAGAGCTCATGGGCACACGGCAGGAAACGACCGAGACGTTCACTTACCTGCTCGCCGGCATCGCCCTGGTCAGTCTGCTCGTCGGCGGAATCGGGATTATGAACATCATGCTGGTTTCGGTGACGGAACGTACGCGGGAAATCGGGATCCGGATGGCTCTCGGCGCTACGAGGGGTGCCGTAATGACACAGTTCCTGCTCGAAGCACTGGTGCTTTGTCTCGTCGGCGGGCTGATCGGCATCGCGCTCGGGATCGGCGCCTCGCAGTTGCTCAGCAGCCTGGCAAACTGGAACACGAGCGTGTCGGGCGCCGCCGTGGCGATGGCAGTGATCTTCTCGCTTTCCATCGGGTTGTTCTTCGGCATCTGGCCGGCGCGCAAGGCCGCAAGACTGAATCCGATCGACGCCCTGCGCTGGGAGTAGACGTAAACCCATGAGCTTCGTTCCGATCTCCTCGTTGCCACCCGATGCCCGGATCTGGTGCTACGGCGTCTCGGCACGGCCCACCGCTTCCATCGTTGAGAAGCTTCAGAAGCAGCTGGCAGCTTTCCTCGACACGTGGACGGCCCATCGGGCTGACCTTCGAGCCGGGTTCGACTGGCTGGACGACGGCTTCCTCATCATTGCTGTTGACGAGTCCACTACCGGAGCCAGCGGTTGTTCGATCGACGCACTTACGAGTGAAGTCCGCCGACTGGGGCGGGAGGCGGGAATTGACTTTCTCGATGCAGCGCCGGTCTGGTATCGCGAAGCGTCGGGCGACGTACGGCAGGTATCGCGTGACGAATTCCGACAGCTGGCGGCCGAGGGGTCTGTCACCGAAACTACGCCCGTGTTCGACCTGACGGTTGAGCATCTCGAGGCCGTACGATCCGGAGCCTGGGAGGTTGATGCGGGGAGTTCCTGGCACGCTCGACTCTTGTGAAGGAACCCGCGGTGACCAACCAGACAGCGCTCGTCCTGTCCGGTGGTGGAGCCCGGGCCGCCTACCAGGTAGGCGTCTTGCGCTACATCGCGAGGCAGCGGCCAGACATCGACTTTCCCATCCTCACGGGCGTCTCAGCTGGCGCGATTAACGCAACATTTCTCGCAGGCCGCAGCGACTCCTTGGAAGACGCCGTCGACACGCTGGCTGAGCACTGGATGTCCCTTAGTACCAGGCGCGTGTTTCGATCCGACCTGCCTTCGGTGGCCAGGAATGTTTTTCGGATAATCGTGAACCTGGGCCTGGGCGGCGCGTCCCTGGCGCCGAAAGTACGGGGTCTGGTAACCACCGAACCGCTCTACCGCTTCCTTGAAAAACTCATCGATACTGACGCGGTTGCGTCGAACATCGAAGCGGGCAGGCTTCGGGCGCTCGCCGTGACCGCGACCTCCTATGGGTCGGGACGCACGGTAACGTTCGTGCAGGGTGAGCCCGACGTACAGACCTGGGAGCGCGTGCGCAGATTTGCCACCCACGCACGGATCGGCATCGACCACGTCATGGCATCGGCCGCCATTCCCCTGTTCTTTCCGGCTTGCCGGATCGATGGTCGCTATTTCGGAGACGGAAGCCTGCGCCAATCGCACCCGCTCTCACCAGCATACCATCTTGGAGCCACCCGAATCCTGGCCATCTCCTCGCGCATGAGCCCGGGACCCGTGCGACATTCCGACGAGGACCAGCCCTACCCACCGGCCGCCCAACTGATCGGATTACTGTTGAACTCCATCTTTCTGGACAACCTGGATGTGGACGCTGAGCGATTGCGGCGAATCAACTATCTGCTCACCCGCATTCCCGAGTCGCGACGCTGGTTGGTGACCGAGAAGGAAGTGAAGTTGCTGGTGCTACGTCCGTCCTGCGACATCGGCCGCGTGGCAAAAGAATATGAGCGTTCGATGCCGGCCGCAGTCAGGTACTTGATCCGCGGACTGGGTACGCGACGTGTATCGAGTTCGGATCTTGTCTCTTACCTGCTGTTCGAATCCGACTACCTCGCCCGGCTCATCGAATTGGGGGAGCGCGACGCCGAGAGAAACTGGCTGAAAATTCGCCGATTCCTCGACATGACCGACGACAAGATTCAAGCGACCGGGTAGGAGCCTGTCGACGAACAGACTTCTAGTACCGACCCAGCATGTGCCGGAGCGCAGGCTCCAGCTCGAAATCGCAGAATTCAAAACCCGCTTCGATGAGGCGCGACGGCTCCACTCTCGCACTGGCCAGCATCAGTTCTTCCGCCATCTGTCCGAATGCGGCACGGAGGACGAATTCGGGAACCGGTAGAACTGCTGGTCGATTGAGCACTTTGGCCAGAACTCTTGTGAATTCCCGATTCTGTACGGGCAATGGAGACGTCACGTTGACCGGACCGGAGATTCCCTCGTCAGCCATCGTGTGAAGCACGCTGCCGATCGCGTCGTCCAGGGACACCCAACTCCAGTACTGCCGACCTGAACCGAGCGGCCCACCTGCGCCTGCGCGAAACGGAGGCAACATCCGTCTCAACGCGCCGGCCGTGGGCCACAACACGACTCCGAACCGTAGGTGAACTACTCGAATACCAGCCGCACGCGCCGGTTCTGCTGCCTGCTCCCACTCCTGTACGAGTCCCGCGAGATAGCCGTCACCCGCAGATGCCTGTTCCTTCAACACTTCGTCGCCACGATCCCCGTAGAATCCGATGGCAGACGCGCAGATCAACACATCGGGCGGGACGTCCAGCCCGGCGAGAGTCTCGCTGAGTTTGCGAGTCCCTTCGATACGGCTGTCATGAATCTGTCGACGGCGCTCCGGTGTCCATTTGCCGGTAGCGATGGGCTCTCCTGCCAGGTGAACGATCGCCTGAAGTCCTTCCAGGGACGCAGGCTCCAACGCGGCGGAAGAGGGTCGTGCAAGGGCCCTGGGCACATGGCCGCCGGTGGTCAGCACGTGTGTAAGCTCAGTCCCGATCAGCCCCGACGCACCGGTGATTCCCACGCGTTGACCGCTTGCAAGACCGATTCTCCGGTGCATGGCCAGGTCTCGCGCGACCACGCGGTGACGATAGGCAATTCCCCGCTCGATCCGTTCGCGAAAATATCGGCCGGAAACCAGTGCACCGAGTGGCTCACACGGAAGTTCGTACTCGATCCGATCTTCGATTTCGCAGCTCGACTCGCCAGTCGCTAAGAACAGATGCCGATGCCGCCAGGTACCGAACGGACCCGTTACCTGAAGATTCGTGAAGCTGCGGTAGGGTTCGGGAGCCAGGTGTTCAGACACCCAGTCCATTGCCAGCGGTTCCGTGCCCACGCGAACCGTTGTCCGTGTCCCCTCATCGACGCCCTCATCCCGCTTCACAATGCGGATCGGCTCCCAGGGAGGTAACAGTCGTTCCAGGGCTCCCCGACCTGTGTGCCAATCCCAGACGCGTTGTACGGAAGCGGGTACGTCGCTCACCAACCGAACGATCTCGAGCGCCATCACGACTCCTGGCGAACGGTGTGTCCGACGAACTGTCAGAGCCCCAAGATACCGTCTTCCCTTCCCGGTCGCGCGGACGCTGCCGATTCCAACCCGATGGGAGTGCCGGCGATGCCGCAACGCTACGACCACTGCAGGTGTTAGATTCTTCAACCGCCCGACCCGCCACAGCGGGCCCTACTGGTGGCGGCAATACAGCATACAGCTTCGGACGGGGAGTGGGCGGAGTGATAATTTCGGATACCAGCATTAGCCGGCCGGTCCTGACCTCGATGGTCGCTGCCGGACTCGTGCTGTTTGGTGCGATCAGCTTCACGCGCCTTTCGGTGCGTGAACTTCCCGACGTAGACCCGCCCATCGTATCGGTCTCCGTCTTCTTACGGGGCGCAAACCCGCGGGTCATGGAAACCACCGTGACAGACGTGCTCGAGGAAGAACTCAGCACGATCCCGGGCGTTCGTACGATCAGCAGTTCGAGTTCCGAGCAATCCAGCAAAATCACGCTCGAGTTCACGCTCGATCGTGATCTGGAGGTTGCGGCACAGGACGTCAGGGACAAGGTGGCCCGCGTGCGTGGCCGGCTACCCGAGCAGATCCAGGAGCCTGTCGTCACCAAGCAGGACGCCGATGCCCAGCCCTTCTTCTGGATGGCGCTGACGGCCGACAACTACAGCCTGCTGCAGTTATCGGACATTGCGGACCGCATCGTCAAACAGCGGCTCCAGTCGGTCGATGGCGTCGGGAGGGCGCAGGTGTTCGGCGAGAAACGCTACTCGATGCGGATCTGGTTGTCCCCATCGGCCATGGCTTCACGCGGAATCACGGTGCAGGACGTCCAGTCGGCGATCCTCACACGGAACGTGGAAATCCCGGCAGGTCGGATCGAGTCTGTGCAGCGTGAATTCTCTGTGCGCTCGATGGGCGAACTGAAGACGCCAGAGGAATTCGCCGACATCGTGGTCGCATCCCAGGGCACACAATTCGTGCGCCTGGGTGATATCGCGAGAGTCGAACTCGGTCCCGAGACACGACGGAGCTATCTGCAATTCGACGGCATTCCCGGTGTCGCGGTCGGCGTCGTGCGTCAGTCCAAGGCGAATCTGATCCAGGTGTCCGACAACATCCGAGCCGAGGTTCGGTCCATCCAGGAGGCGCTCCCTCCCGGAGTCGAACTGACGATCGGCTTCGATTCATCCGAGTTCGTCCGACAATCCATCCAGGAGGCGCTGCAAACCCTGCTTCTGGCCGGCTTGCTCGTCGTGCTGATTATTTTCGTATTCCTGCGCGATCTGCGGGCGACATTCGTACCTGCCCTCGCCATTCCGACAGCGATCATAGCGACGTTTGCCGTGCTGTATGCCTTCGACTTCTCGATCAATCAGTTCACGCTTCTCGCCTTGATTCTGGCTATGGGCATCGTCGTGGACGATGCGATCATCGTGATGGAAAACGCGTATCGCCACCAGGAAGAATTGGGTGAGGATCCGGTGGAAGCGGCGCGCCGCGGAACGAGCGAGATCGCGTTCGCTGTGATCGCGACGACAATCACGCTGGTCGCGGTGTTCCTGCCGCTGCTGTTCCTTCAGGGAACGGCCGGGCGACTGTTCAACGAGTTCGGAGTCGCCCTGGCAGGATCCGTGATCATCAGCAGCTTCATCGCCCTGACGTTGACTCCGATGGTATGCGCGAAGATTCTGCGAGTCCCCGATTCGCACGGCAAGCTGTTTCTGGCCTTCGAGCGTGGATTCAACTCAATCCAGGACGGATATCGTCGGCTGCTGGACGTAGCTATCCACCATCGTCTCGTTGTGATCGTCGCGGCTGTGTTTGTCGTGCTCGGTGCGGGATTCGCATTCCGGGCGCTCGAGCGCGAATTCATTCCCACCGAAGATCGCGGTTTCTTCATCGTGTTCCTGCGGGCGCCGGGCGGATCCAGCCTCGAATACATGATCGCGCATCAACAGCAGGCGGAGCGGATCGTCCAGAATACGGCGGGCGTCGAGCATCACTTCAGCATCATCGGATTCGACGGCGGGCCCGTGAATACGGGCATCATGTTCGCTCGACTCGACCAGCCGGAGGACCGTCCGGGTCGCAGCGTCCAGGATATCGTGGGTGAGATTCGCGGACAGCTGTTCGCGATTCCCGGTGTCATGGCGTTCGCCCAGGTTCCCCCGGCGCTCGGGTTCGGCCGCCCGGTGAACTTTGTCGTGCGCAACCCGGATTTTGATTCGCTCGTCGTGGGCATGGATCAATTCCTGGCGCGGGCGCGGCAGATCCCGGGCCTGATCAACATCGATACGAACCTCAAGGTCGACAAGCCGGAACTCGAAGTGTCCTACGACCGCGACCGGGCCGAGGACCTGGGCGTGGTCATATCCGAGGTCTCCAGCACGCTCCAGACCCTGCTGGGCGGCCAGCGGGTCGGCACATTCACCCGCGATAGCAAGTTGTTCTACGTCATGCTACAGCTGGAAGACGAGGACCGGGCGACACCGTCGGACTTGACGAACATTTATGTGCGAGGCCGCGACGGGACACAGGTCAAACTGGACGCCGTGGCGTCAATCAGCGAGACTGTCGGGCCGACGCAGCTCAACCATTTCGACCGGGTCCAGTCATTCACTCTCACGGCAGGGCTCGCTCCGGGCTTCACGCTCGGTGCCGCCGTCGATTCGCTCAACGCGCTGGCGGCGGAGATACTGCCCCGGGGTAGTACCACGGCGTTGGCCGGCGAGTCTCGGGAGTTGGAAGAGAGTGGCAACACGCTCTACTTCGCGTTCATTCTGGCACTCATCGTCGTGTACATGGTCCTGGCCGCGCAATTCGAGTCACTCATCCACCCGCTGACGGTGCTGATGTCAGTGCCGCTCGCGATCACGGGCGCGCTCGTCACGCTGCTGATTACGGGCTCGACGTTGAACCTGTTCAGTCAGATCGGGATGATCCTACTCGTCGGACTGGGCACGAAGAATTCGATCCTTCTGGTGGAGTATGCGAACCAGCTGAAGGGCCGAGGGATGGAAACGCTGGACGCCATTCTCGAAGCGGGAAGGATCCGGCTGCGACCCATCCTCATGACGTCGGTGGCCACGATCATCGCCATGATGCCCATCGCGCTCGGGCTCGGAGCCGGTTCTGCCAGCCGCAGGCCGCTCGGGTACGTGATCGTGGGAGGAATGTTGTTCTCCACCGTCCTGACGCTGTTCCTGGTGCCGGTCGTGTATGTGCTGCTTGATGCGGCGCGCGTACGGCTGAGAAGGCCGCGGGCCGCGCTGTCACCAGCTCCGATGGAGGGCCCGTCGTGATCGCGGCGGCGCTGTTGGTTGCGGTTCAGGCGAGCATGGGCCTCGCGGGCGTGGCGGCCCCGCCACCCGCCGTTCCGGTGAATGACACGATTCCTGTGGTCTCTCTCGCGGAGGCGCTTGAGTCGGCGGCGCACGTCGATCCCAACTATGTAGCAGCCCTGCGGCAGGTGGGAGACGCAGCGTGGGTTCGGCGTTCGGCCTGGTCAGCGTTCCTGCTCCCTTCGGTCAACTTTCAGTGGTCGCTGTCGCAGTTCTCGCCCGAGCAATTCAACATCGGAACGAATGCCGTCACTGACCGGCTTACGACATACGCGCTTTCCGGTTCGTACGATGTGTTTCGCGGGGGGGCCAAGTTCCACGAACTCGCCGGAGCAGGCGCGGCCGTCGATGGCGCCGCGGCAGGAGAGCTTCAGGCACGCTACCAAACGGCCCTGGCGACGGAATCGGATTACTACGATGTCATCGCCCAGCGCCAGCTGCTGACCGTTTCGGAGGAACGGGTCCGTCGCGCAGCCGAGCAATTGAGCGTGGCACGCGCCCGCGTACTCTCCGGAGCTGCGGTTCAAAGCGATTCGCTCCAGTTACTGCTCGAGTTGACGCGAGCCCAGGTGAATGAACTCGTGCAGCGCGCAGCGCTCACGATTTCCCGGCTTCAGCTGGGACGACGCATTGGTCGGGACGGTCCGGTGGACGCCGCCCAGCCCGAAACTGTTCAGTTCCAAGAGCTTCCGCTGTCGCTCAGCAGTGCGGTAGCCGAAGCGACGAGAACGAGTCCGGCGCTGCTCGTCGCCCGGGCACAACAGCGATTGGCGGAAACGGCCTTCAAGGCTGAGAGGGCGTCATATCTGCCGCGCCTGTCCCTGTTTGCCACGTGGCAGGGGTTCGACGAAGATCTGATCCCGGATGCCACGAACCGTACGGTAATCGGCGCAAGCCTGTCGTTGCCCTTGTTCGACGGCGGTGCACGAGAGCTTCGAGTGTTTCGCGCCGGCACGGCCCGTCGCGTAGCCGACGCGGAAGCGGCCGATGCACTGCGAGCAGCCGCTCGTGACGTGACGGAGGCGTACGAAACACACACAACGGCTCGCGCTGCCTCAGTTCTGGCGGAGCGCGGTGTGACGGTAGCACGCGAGAATTTGCGGGTGCAGATGGAAAGATACACGGGCGGTGCGACGACGATCATTGAACTGATCACCGCCCAGGTCGACCTCGCGGAGGCGGAATCCGTGCTCGTCCAGGCCAGATTTGCCACGCGGCTGGCGCTGGCGGGAATCGAGGCGATTTTGGGTCGGCGATTGTTCTGACGTGGGAAAAACTGGAAATCGAGGATGACATGCGGCACATAGGGGCTCAAAGTTGGATGGGCGGACGAAAGGGATTGGCGCTGGCTCTTGTTCTCGTTGCCGGCCTGCTAGCCGGGTGTGGGGGAGGGGATGGGGCGACCACCGACGGATTCGGCGGTGGGCCACCGGCGATGCCCGTCCGAGCCGCCGTTGCCCGGGCCGATACTGTGATTGACGAACTCAGGTCCACGGGCCAGATCGAGGCCATCCAGTCGATCGAATTGCGACCGGAGGTCTCGGGCCGACTTCAGCAGATCCTCGTACGCGAGGGTAGTGAAGTTCAGCTGGGTACGGCGCTGTACAAGGTGGACGATGAGGAGTTGCAGGCTGAAGTGGATCGGCTCGAAGCCGAGATGGACCTGGCAACGCAGGCCCTCAAGCGCACAAGGGAGCTCCTGGCCGCCAATGCGTCGTCGGAGGCGGAGCTGGAACGAGCGGAGGCTACGGCCCGCAGCGCACGAGCCCAGCTCCAACTGCAACAGACCCGGCTGCGCCGCACGGTCGTGCGCGCCCCGTTTGCTGGAGAGGTCGGAGAACGCCTGGTTAGCTTGGGTGATTATCTCACTACCTCCTCGTCGCTTACGACGCTTCAGACGGTGGACCCCCATCGTGCCACTTTCGATATTCCCGAGCGCTACTCGCAGGTGCTCAAGGTGGGTCAGACGGTGGCGTTTACCGTGGCGGCCATTCCGGACAGGCAGTTCATCGGGGTGGTCGACTTCGTAGACCCGCGCGTGCGCCTGCCGGGCCGCACGATCTTGGTGAAAGCCGTCGTGGAGAATGGCGACCGCAGCTTGAAGCCGGGCATGTTCATCGAGGTCAGGCTGGCCACCGAAGTTCGCCCCGAGGCCGTCGTCATTCCGGAGGAGGCCGTATTACCGCTCCGGGGCTCGACATACGTCTGGACGATTACGTCGGAAGACACGGCACACCGCATCGAAGTCGAACTTGGTGTGCGACGGCCCGGCGAAGTCGAGATCCTCAGCGGTATCAGCGCCGGCCAGCGAGTGGTGACAGGTGGTCAGGGGCTCCTGTTCGAGGGCGCGGCGCTCATGATCATCGGTGACGAGGAACCGCCGGAGTCGCAGGTGCCGGCTAACTAGGTCGGCACCGCGGTCCGGATTCCCGCCATACCGTAGTCGATGATGGCATAGACGGAGGCGATCCCCACCGCCAGAATCGGCAGGTTCACCCAGGCCGGCGCGAATATGAGCGTAAAAATCGCTACTACCTGCAGCGAAGTAGTGATACGTCCGCCCATCCGCGAGTGAAACGGCGCCTGTCCACCGGCAAGTTTGCTGATGATGAATACGCCGCCCGTAAAGATGTCCCGCAGGATCAGGATCACGAAGCCTGCCCAGTCTATGTAGCCGGTCGGAAGAAACGATACGAGCGCGAAGAATACGAAGATGCGGTCGCAGAACGGGTCCAGCAGGGCTCCGACTTCGGTCTGGGTTCCGGTCCACCGAGCAACCGCTCCGTCGAGAAGATCCGTTACCGCCCCGGCAACTACGACTCCAGCCACCAAGATCGGGTCGTCGATAGCGAGGAATGTCAGTCCGAGCGGGATGCGCACCAGCGAGAGAAGATTCGAGGCAGTAAGGAAGCCGTGGTCTTCGTTTCCAGCGACGTGCATCGTCAGTCCGTGCCTTCCAGATAGTCAGCGACGGCATGCCGGAATGGGAGAGGCTTCACGTAGAACACGCTGAGCAGCGGATTGTCTTCCGTGCTCAGCACGCTTCCCGTCGTCAGAATCTCGAGTTGTTCGAGGACAAACGGCGCCGGCAGGCCCAACCATCGCGCGCAGGCTGCCACCGGAAACGCGAGCCGCCCGGGCACGTGCAGCCCGGGCCGATGGATACCGAGTGCATCGGACACGAATCCGACGATCTCCCGAAACATCAAGCGCTCCGGCCCCGCGAGCTCGAACTGCCGCCCGTCCAGATCCTTACGTTCCACACATTGGATCAGGGCATCGGTCATGTCCTCTACCGCGAGCGGTTGAACCCTGAATCTTCCTCCGCCTGGCATCGGGAAAACCGGCAGCTTCTTGAGCAATCGCACGATGGCCGCAGTAAACTGGTCGCCCGGACCATAAATCACCGAAGGCCGAAGCACGACGCTAGGCAGAGACGACGCGACGACGGCGCTCTCTGCATCGAATTTCGTGGAGAAGTACTCCCCGCCTACCGGGCGCGCTCCGAGAACGCTCACGTACACGAACCGCGCCACGCCGGCTCTCACTCCATCTGCCAGCAGATGTCGAGTCCCGGTACCGTGCACCTGGGCGAGAGTCTGGCCTCCGGACCGGGAAAACAGCCCGGCGAGGTGTACGATGACATCGCACCCTTCGGCGAGCCCTTCGACCTGATCTGCCCGGGTGAGGTCCGTCTCTCGCCAGTCGACTCCCGGGGCCACCCTGCGTCCCGGACCTTTGGCATCGTGGAAAGTTGCTCGAACGATGTGTCCCCGGGATTCCAGGCGGGGTAGAAGATGGCTACCGAGAAAGCCGTCTGCCCCGGCCACGAGCACACGAATCGGGGGCGCTGATGCCAATCGGACCGGCTGCAATCGTTCCTGGGGCGCTACCCCGCTGGTCTGACTGCTCCCGGCCGTACGTGGGTCCATGCGATCGATGCTCCCCTGTGTCGGACACGAAGAACTTGGTCTTCATGACCGAGCCGGGCAACGGCAGCTTCAGACGACCGCGGGCTCCTCGACGTCGATGGGTTCGTCCGTGTCACCGATTCGGTGGCCGTCTTCCCCTGGTCCGTCGAGGAGGACGAACTCCTGCACGACGACGTCTGCCGTAGGCACCGACTGGCCATCGCAGTCATAGGATCCGTATTCGATGCGACCTTCCACGTACAGCCGGTTGCCGCGCCGGACGTATCGCTCGATGGTCTCTGCGGCCGCAGCCCAGAAGGTGAGACGATGCCAGTCCGTCCGTTCCTGCGTCTCTCCATTCACCCGGGTCCGACGGTTGGTCGCCAGTGACAGATGGGCAACCGTCGTGCCAGAGGCTGTGCGCTGGATGTCAGGATCGGATCCTGCATTCCCGACAAGAATCACTCGATTCACTGATCTGCTCACATGTATCCTCCGCGTAAGGGTTCAATCCCGGCCTCGTGCCGGTGACCCGTACTTGTTTACGCGGAAAGCAGTGGTTGGCAACGGACCTTGTGACACTTTGGAATCCCAGGAGTCGCGGACGAATGGACGGGCACAGCGAGCCCCCGTATCGTTCGACATGGACCAAAGGCGATCGGAAAGCTGGCAGGAAGTTATTCCTGGAATCATCATGCTCGCCACGCTGGTCCTGCTCGCTGTCGGCGTCTTCTTCTTCGATGCCTTGAGACGGAAGTTCCTCGAGGGACCAACTGTAGTCTTGCTGGCTGATGACATCAGGGGACTCGCGCCAGGAGCTGACGTGTGGGTCGCCGGCAAGCCTGCCGGGCGCGTCACGTCCATTTCCTTCGTCGGCTCCGGATCCTCACATCCGGGTCGGGTCGTATTGCGTGTCGTTCTCCTGCGGGACGCCGTTCGCTCATTGCGGGCTGATGCCTCCGCGCAGATCGGGCGGTCTTCGCTGCTGGCGCCGCCGGTTGTCAAATTCCGCCCCGGATCACCCGATGCGCCGCCGTTCGACTTCGCCGACACGCTGACCGTTACTCCCGTACCTGGAATCGAAAACTTCCGGGTCCTCGCCGACTCGGGTCGTGTAGCTATTGCCGCACTGTCCGTTGATCTGGGACGCCTCGAATCCGAGTTCGCCAGGGGCCATGGCACCCTGCCGCAATTGAGTCGCAACCCGGAGGTCGCAGAGAAACTCATGGAGGTGACACGACGCGTCGCCCTGCTGCACGAGAGTTGGGCCAGATCGGGCGGTGTCCGCGAGTTTACCGATGATTCGGTGTTTCAGGCGCGGGTCGCTCGCTTGTCAGAATCGATGAATTCGTTGTCAGAACAGGCCGCCGCAAGGTCGCTCGACTTCGCTCCGATCGCACAGGCATGGAAGGATTTCAAGGCACGGCATGAGCGCATGGACGCTAGTCTTCGCGCCGCGAGGGGTACGGCAGGCCGTCTGTTGTACGACGACGAGTTGCGACTCCAGACGGAACGTGCGCGGGCGCACGCGGACAGCCTGCGACGCGAACTGGCCGAAGACCCGTTCCGCTGGCTGCGGTTCCGACTCTTCTAGAGCAGGTCGTCCGTTGCTACTTGCGTGGCGGCGGCAGCTTTGCCTCGATGATGAAGCTCACTTTTTCCGATCGTTTGCCGCGCCGTTGACGCGTGACGACGATAATCGATTCGACGATGTCGTCGGGGTCTTCGATCGAAACCCGGAAGCGCACGGAATCATCTACGGCTCGAATGTCGGTCCGTACGACCTTGCCCGGCGTGGTTTCCGCCCGGCGTTTCGGATTGCGGAATATCGTCAGGCTCGACCTGCGCCGTCCCGCCGGGAGAGGCCGTGAGATCTTGATCCGGCTCAGCCAGTCCGGCTGGTAGCCGATATACCAGAGCACGCCGTGCTGATCCGTTCCGCGTGCTTCACGATTGTGTCTGGACATTTTGTCTCCCGATCGTGTCTCGGAACTCATCAGGGCCAGCAAACGTATAGATGCTAGGCCCGCCTCGCGATCTTGACCAATTTGGTTGAATCGGGTATCCTGACGGGGCCAACCCACTTTCCACCCTGCAAGACGTGAAATTCTGCAAGACCGACCCCACTCGCTGGTGGCGGGCCGAACTACGGAGCGACCTCTCGTGGACATCGCCGAACTAAAATCCAAATCCGTGGCCGATCTGCATGACATGGCCGAGGAACTGAGCATCAATAACTTTTCGGGAATGCGAAAGCAGGATCTGATTTTTCGCATCGAACAGGGCCTCCTCGATAACAAGGTCGTACTTCGCGGTGAAGGCGTCCTGGAGATCCTTCCCGAGGGATACGGGTTCCTGCGTAGCCAAGACTGGAATTACCTGTACGGCCCGGACGACATCTATGTCTCGCCGTCGCAGATCAAGCGGTTTGATCTCCGCACCGGAGACACGATTCTGGGCCAGGTACGCCCCCCGAAGGATGGCGAGCGTTACCTCGCGCTGCTCAAGGTAGAGGAAGTCAACAGCGACGATCCGGAAGCCGCCAAGCATCGGATCGCATTCGATAACTTGCGCCCGCGTTATCCCGAAGACCGACTCCGGCTCGAGGTCGCCAGCGGTGATCTATCGATGCGCGTTCTCGACCTGATGTCCCCGGTCGGCAAGGGACAGCGAATGCTGATCGTCTCACCGCCGAAGGCCGGTAAGACCATCTTGATGCAGAAAATTGCTAATTCGATTCGCGCAAATTCTCCGGACGTGCACGTGATCGTGCTGCTCATCGACGAGCGGCCAGAGGAAGTCACGGACATGGAGGAGAACGTGGACGCGGAAATCATCTCTTCGACGTTTGATGAGCCGGCCGATCGGCACACGCAAGTCGCCGAGATGGTACTCGAAAAGGCCAAACGCCTGGTGGAATACAAGCGGGATGTGGTCATCCTGCTCGATTCGATCACACGCCTGGCCAGGGCGTACAACACGACGGTTCCCCACTCCGGAAAGATCCTCTCGGGCGGCGTGGACGCCAACGCCCTGCACAAACCAAAGAGGTTCTTCGGGTCGGCCCGCAACATCGAAGACGGCGGCAGCCTGACGATCATCGCCACGGCGCTCGTGGAGACAGGCAGCCGGATGGACGAGGTGATCTTCGAAGAGTTCAAGGGCACCGGTAACAGTGAAGTCCTGCTTGACCGCCAGATTTCCGACAAGCGCATTTATCCGGCGATCGACGTGAACCGCACGAGCACGCGTCGCGAAGAGTTGCTCCTCGACGAGAACGAGCTCAATCGGATGTACCTGCTGCGCAACTTTCTGGCGGACATGTCGCCGGCGGAGGCAATCTCGTTCCTCCTCGAACGGCTCCGGCGAACCGATACGAATGAAGAGTTCCTCGATTCGATGAAGGCGGGTGAGTAAGCCGGCGGACCCACTCCAGGCGCAGACAAGCGAGGCGCTGGCCAACGCCGGACTGGCCGACATGCGCCCGGCGTATCGCGTGCTGCTTCGTCGCCTGAAGGCAAGTGATCCGGCGGCATTTGCCGAAGCGACCGCACGGTACGATGAGGTGCTCGTGCCGGCGATTTCCGGTGGAGACGACCCGGTTTCGACTTGGATCGCCTACGGTGCCTGGATCGCACGGCGCCTGGGGCCGGGCCGCCTGGTTCAACTCGATTCCACCGGCCTGGCCGCCGACGTGACCGGCGATCCGGAGGTCAGCTCCGAGCGAGTTCTGCTCTACCTTCCCGATCCCGAGAAGGAATCGGCGATTCCGATAGCCTGTCCTCTCGAACCATCTCCGGCTCAACGGAGTGCCCTGCAACTGCTCGTTCGCTGAAAACCGGTCTTGCTCCTGCCGCGTGGTCACCGCGAATATGCATATGCGCATGGGAAAATGCGTATGAGCCAACGAGAACGAATTCACACAGGAGTAGTTCACCGTGACCCACACCGGCCCCAGGAACGAGCGGATCGTTTCCCGGCTGATCGAAGAGGAACTTCGCGATTCGTTCATCGACTACTCGATGAGCGTCATTGTTCAGCGGGCACTGCCCGACGCGCGAGACGGCCTCAAGCCCGTTCACCGACGAATCCTCTATGCCATGTACGAGCAGGGTCTGTTGCCTGATCGCGCCCATCGAAAAAGCGCGGCAGTAGTGGGCGACGTGCTCGGCAAGTACCACCCGCACGGCGACAGCGCCGTGTACGACACGCTCGTTCGAATGGTTCAAACATTTTCGTTGCGCTACCCGTTGATCGACGGCCAGGGAAACTTCGGTTCGATCGATGGGGACAGCGCGGCAGCCTATCGGTATACAGAGGCCCGCCTTACACCGATCGCAATCGAATTGCTGGCGGATCTGGACCAGGACACGGTCGACTTTGCCCCCAACTTCGACGGTCGCAGCGAGGAACCCACGTCCCTGCCGGCGCGGCTTCCACATCTTCTGCTGAACGGGTCGGACGGGATCGCTGTCGGGATGGCTACGAAGATCCCCCCGCACAATATGACCGAACTCGTGGCGGCGACCCGGCACCTTGTCGACCACCCGGACTGCGAAGTGGAAGATCTGATCGACTTCGTCGAGGGACCCGACTTCCCCACCGGAGGCTACATCTTCGGATACGGGGGAATCGGCGACGCCTATCGAACCGGGCGTGGACTGATCGAGGTGCGGGCCCGCATGCACATCGAGGAAGGCAGTTACGGAAAGCGGTCGCTCGTCGTAACCGAACTTCCCTACCAGGTCAACAAGTCGCGAATCATTGAGCAGATCACCAAGGCCGTGCGCAGCGGCCAGATCTCTGCCATTTCCGACATGCGGGACGAATCCGACCGTGACGGCTGTCGGCTCGTCATTGAGCTGAAACGTGACGCCGATGTCCGGAAGCTGCTCAAGGCATTGTTCCTCAAGACACAGCTCAGAACGACCTACGGCGTGATCATGCTGGCGCTCGTAAACGGCCGTCCCGTTCAACTCGACCTCAAGCAGGCGCTCACTGCGTTCGTTGAACACCGACTCAGTGTGATTCAGCGGCGTGCAACGTTCCAGATGGAGCGAGCGGAAGACAGAGTCCATGTACTCGAGGGGCTTCTCACTGCCCTGGAGAACCTCGACCTGGTGATCGAGCTGATCCGCAACTCCACGTCACCTGCCGTCGCGGCTGACCGCCTGTGTCTGGAGCTCGACCTCACGCAACGACAGGCAGAGGCCATCCTGGCGATGCGACTGGCGCGCCTCACGCAGTTGGAGAGTCGCAAACTGGCCATGGAACGTGAGACACTGGCCGGTCAAATCGAGGAACTCCGCGAACTCGCCGATAACGACGCTGCGCGGCGCCACCTGCTGAATTCAGAACTGGCCGACCTCGTGGCAAGGTTTGGAGACGAACGGCGGACCATCGTTCTCGACGAAAACAAGCCTTACCCGCTGCCGTCCATAGGCGATTCCGGCTCGTCGCTGATCTTGATATCCCGCCTCGGCTACGTGAAAGCGCAGCCGGTGCGTGGGGGAGCCGGCGAAGGCATGGCGGGCGCGGCAGCGATGGCCGAGCGAACGGGTGATTTCGTGACCCGGGCGCTGCTGGCCCGATCCGAAACCGAATTGCTCGTGTTCACGGCGGCAGGACTCGTAAAGAGCATCGGAGTGGCGGACCTCCCGGTGGGCACTCGTTCCTCGCGCGGCAAGGCGCTCGCGGATCTGGTGGGCCTGGCGCCCGATGACACGATCATCGCAGTGCATCAGGTTCCCGACACGACGGATGAACGATTCGTTCTGACGATCAGCCGGCAGGGACAGGTCAAGCGCACACCACTGACGGAATACGGTAATGTTCGAGGAGCCGGGATCAAGGCGGTCGGCATCTCCGAACACGATCAACTACTCGACGTCTGGTTGACCGATGGAACGGCGGATGTGGTTCTCGTGACGCGTCAGGGCCAGATGATCAGATTCGACGAGTCGGAAATCCGGGCCATGGGCCGGTCGGCACGCGGAGTGAAAGGGATTGAACTCGCGGGAGATGACATCGTCGTGAGTTCGGCTTGCCCGCACAGGGACGACGACCTGTTTCTGGTGACTGCGGCTGGACACGCCAAGCGTCTGCCGATGACGGAAGTGCGCCGACAGGGCCGTGCCGGAAAAGGGCTCTCCGTACTACCCGATCGAAAACGCGCCGGGGACGTCGTCGCCGCCATCAGCGTGGGAGGCGATCGGCCCGTCGTGTTCGAAACCGACTCGGGTACGATGATCGATGGCAGAACCGGTGCCACACCTTCCGGCGGACGACGGGACGCGGCCGTGCCGGTATCGGAGATCGCGCGAATCGGAACTGTTGCAGCCGTTCATTTGCGGCTCGGCGGATCCGGACCGGAGCTCGTGGAGGAAAAGGCGGATGTTCCGGTCGAGGATGCCTCGGACTCCCGACTCACCGAGGGCGTGGTCCCCGGCGAATTGACACAGCAGGAGTTAGGGCTGGACGGCGACTGAGGCCGCCGGCACACCGACGACCGGGCGGATCTCGATCCGGGTCTGGGCAGGCAGAGTGATGCGGCCCGTGGCTACGTCGCGGAGCGTGAGCGTTACCAGATACATGCCGGGAGGAGAATCGGACAGGTCGAGTCGCAATCCGGATCGCGTCACGACACGCCATTCTGATCGAGCAATCCCTGAGAATTCGAGGTCGAACGGATCCCCGTCGTCCTCGGGCTCCAGATGGAACACCGCGGCATAAGCTCCGCCCGGAGTGAGGTTGTAGGCCTCGAAGTAGACCCACATCTTCCCGGCGTCATTCGTAATGTGCGCCGGCGAAGGCGACAATGACACCTCACGCACCTGCGACCAATTGCCCCCCGAGTCCGGGGAAACGGCGATGTCCGACAGGCGGGGAAGAGTCCCTCTGAAGTCCCGTACCGCCAATGCTGTCTCCAGGTATCCGCCGGATGGGGGCTTGGCATCCATGTCCGTGGCATTGCGGGTCGCGCCGGTTCGAATGATCACACGAGCCGTGTAGCTTCCCGGAGGCAGGGCGAGCGGCAACCGGACTACGAGATCGGAATCGCGCCCGGGCGGCGAGAAATACTCGGAGAATCTTGCATGCGCGCCTGTCGTCTCATTGAGGGTGCTGACGATCAACTCGAATTCATCTCCGGAGCCGGCCTCACGAACCCGATCCAGGTCCTCCCCCGAGACGGCAACGAGAAGCCACGTTCGTGTCTGCTCGGGGCGAGGCAATCGAAACTGCACCCATTCGATCGAGAACCTTATGTCTTGCGCCACGTCGGGCCGCTCGGGCACATCCGTCACCGCATACAGCCCGGCCGACCAGGTGAGATCCCGTTCGTTCTGGAGCTCTTCCGCCGTACGCAGCCCGTTGAACCGGTACGCCATTCTTGCGTACTCGGGGTCCAGACCTGCGCGCGACAGATAGATGTCCCGCAGGTACACGGCAGGAATGGACGAAAGGCTGGACGCGAGAGCCACCATCGGGCTCCGATCCCGGACGATGCTGCCATCGGGCCTGACCTGGCAGCGAAACACTTCGGCCAGGTTCGAGATCAGCCACCAGTTGTCGACACCGGACAGCGGCGACAGGTGGTACATCCGGTCGCCATCGGGAAACCGATAGTTCCACGAGATGTTCGGCTGGTAGCACTCCCCACCAAGAAAGCTTGCCGTCTCATCGGGCGGTCCGAGTCGCAGATACAGCAAGCCGCGATCGTCGAACACGGGTCTGGATTCGCGGCCAAGTTTGCCGTTGAGCAGCCCTGAAGAGCTCGCTTCCTGGGCCCGGCCCCGGCGTCTGAAGTGGTCGAGGGAATAGCGGAGGCGTTCGTAATGGACCCCGAGCCTCTCATCCACTTCCATGCCCGAGGCGGCCGCCCGTTGCGCCCAGAATCGAGCAAAAAAGGCGCAGTTGCGTCGCTGGCCGGCCGGCAGCCGGCGGAACGCGTCCCAGGCAGCCACTTCATCGGGAGTCGCGAGCACGTCCACATCGAGCCAGGCCTCACGTGCCGTTTCCTCGCCGGCTACGGAGCAGGATTCCCAGTATCTGTCGGCCGCGGCCGGGTCTCCGGCGAGGAATCCGATGCGGGCGGCCTCAAGGTGGAGCAAGCCCGGGGGGATATCCGCAGAGGCTCGGTCCAGCGCCGACCGGGCCCTTGATGCTTCGTCGGCACGCAGCCACAGGCGAGCCACGGCCAGCCAGTCACGGCCGCTGTGAGGACCTCCCGACGCCCTATCCCAGCGTTTCAGCAGGTTCTCGACGTTTTTCCTGGACGGATTGGCCGTTGGCTTGAGCCGATCTGCGATCCGATCGGCGAGACGTTCGTGCCCATCTGCGGTGAGTCCCAGATAGACGCGATTCGGCATCGTCTGGGCGAAAGCCACGGATGGAGCAGCACACAGCATCCAGACGCCCGCCAGCGCCAGACCCCGAATTATGCCTCCGCCGGCTCGACAGGTCACGTTACGGGCCCCGGGAGACCGCGATCACTGTCGTGGTCGGAAGCGTGGACTGTCCCGTCTCGCCGTCCGTCACCGTCACTGACATCTCGTACATGCCCGGCTTCGTGTCGTCCAGTTCGAGCCGCAGAACCCGCTGAGTCCTGGGAGCGCCCTCAAATGGCACTTCCCCACCAAACGTCAGGTCGAACATTTCCCCGTCGCCGTCCTGCAGAGAAAACCTGACTCGGGTCTCGTACCGTCCCCCCGGCGTGAGGTTGTAGGCCTCGAAGTAGACATAGGCGATCCCATCAGGACCTGTTCGATGGGCGGGCCCGGGACGAAGGCCGACATCCGGCCCGACCGGGCTGAGCGGTCGCCACGTTCCCCCTGAGTCCGCTGCCACGGCAACGTCGGACATCACCGGCAGCCCACCGCTGAGATCGCGAACGAGCATCTCACCGCGAAAGTAGTTGCCCGAACGACTGGCCCCGGGGTCGTCCAGTGCGTCCCGGATGAGCAGCGTGTACTGGTATCTTCCAGGTGACACATCCATCGCGATGCGGACGGGAAGACTCTCGTCCCTTATGAGCCGCTGCGGAACCTGCGTCTCGAACGACCGCTGATGCCGAGAGAACTCTCCCCGTTCGTCCACGAGCGCGAGCCGCGCATCGACGCGATACGTGAACTCCCCGTTCTCAACTCTGGGGGTCAACCTGTTCGCTTCGATCAACGCGTTGATCCACACCCGGGTGGTCCCGCGTCGCGATCCTCGGAATTGCAGACTTTCGACAAGCAAGCGAGAATCAGCGGCAACGTCCGGTTTCTCAGGCACAGTCTGGATCGCGAAGATGGCGTCGGCCTGAGTCCATTCGCGCTCAATCTGCAGCACACGTTGGCTTTCGAGCGCCTTGGATCCCTCCGTGTTGAGCCGGAATCCAGCGTTCGGGTCGTGCATTCGCTGCGCTGCCTGCGCATAACGGGTATCTAGACCTTGCCGTGATCGGTACAGGTCCTGCAAGACGAGGTTCGCCGCCGGACCGAGCGCTACGAATCGGTGCTGGTTCAGAGGCGTGAGTACGTTGATCGCCCCTCCCGAACCCTGTGCTGAAGCTTCCGGCGCTCCGCAGCGATACACGAGGCCGAGGTTGCGGACGAGCCAAAAGTCGTCCGTGCCGCCCATCGCCGTCAGGTGATAGACCTTGGTACCATCCGGATAGTCATACGCCCAGCTCTCGTTGGGCTGGTAGCACTCCGCACTTACGGCCGACCGAGCCGTACCCTGGGGATTCCCCAGGAACTGCGTCGTCCGGTCGGGCTCACCCATCCTGATGTAGAGGAGCCCCCGGTCATCGTACGCAGAATTTTCCGGCCGACCGATCTCATTCGAGAATGTGGTGCCTTTGTGGCCCGAACGGCGGCGGTAATGCTGCTGTGCATACCGGACACGGCTGTAATGCTGGCCCATCCGCGCCCCGAGTGTCATCGCCGACGCGAGAGTCCGCTGTCCCCAGAATCGCCGCAAGTGGCGGCACAGGTCGGTCTGGCTCGCCGGCAGCCGGCGGAATCGGTCCCATTCCGCAAGTTCGTCCGGAGTCGCAAGCACCTCGATGTCCAGCCAGTACTGCAGGGCCGTTTCGTCGCCGGCGATTTCACAACCTTTCCAGTACGCCGGCTCCGCCACGTCGATATCCCGTGACAGGAAGGCAATCCGGGCCTTGTCCAGGAATAGGGTCGCAGCCGGAACACCGCCGGCTTCGTCTGCCGACTTCAGCGCAAATTCGGCACGAGCCGACTTGCCAGCCCTCGTCCACAAACGGGCGACCGTCAACCAATGCATGCCCGTGGTCGGTCCGCCTGCCTCGGTCTCCCAACGCGCCAGAAGGTCGGTAACATCGTCGGCGTCGGGGTTTTCTCGCATTTCGAGTTCTTTCTGAATCCGCCTTGCGAGTTTTTCGTGGCCGGTCGACGCAAGTTCGTGGTACGCTGCGCCGGGCATCGTCTGCGCCACAGCCTCCGGAGCGAAGACAGAGGCAGCGAGAGCCGCCGCCGCCACGGACAGCATCCAGACACGCCTTTGCCTACGGCCCATCATCGTCTGCCGATCCCGGTAGACCCCAACGGCCGATAGCTTTCAAGTCCGCGTACCTTGAGCCGGGCGCTCCGGACCTCGCTGGCCAGTCCCGTCTCCAGGTCTC
>SMVB01345062.1_pt1 | contig 23685 bp, 18 predicted proteins | sample 2456461 | NCBI WGS metagenome assembly SMVB01 (sample SAMN11095934, study PRJNA526329) | marine sediment metagenome | biome: Marine sediment; feature: Surficial sediment; material: Deep marine sediment; isolation source: Hadal surficial sediment | place: Pacific Ocean | collected 2014-05 | depth...
CAAGAGAACCCACAGCTCAGCAAAGATATTCTAGACAAATATTATATTTATCAGGAGCTAGAATTCAGAAAGGAAAATTAATGGAAGAGATTATTCGGATTCGATTGAAGGTGCTGACAGATTGTGGACGGTTTTAGAAAAATAGGGGATATTCGAATCTTATGGTACATGTTTTGTCACACCCAGCCACTTATATCAATAATATTATCAATAAATACAATGGCTTACATGTTATAGTAGACGGTCTCCCTCACCGCCATTCACACCTTTTAGTATCTCTCAACAGCCGCCGAGGCCTGGATTAGTAATCACAGGAGCGGAATAGATTCTGGTCAATTACACTGTTGAACTACCCATCGGCAAGCTATTCCTATTCACGGAAATTTCCACAGGGGGGAATAAGGCAGATAGGGGGTATGTTCCTATCAGTTCCAAGTTGTTTGTAAAACCTACCCTGTGTTAGTGTCATGGTGCTTCCTACAGCAACCAATCCAGCAACCCTAGGAGAGTTTTCATGCTCAGTGGCTTTGATAACCTGACGACGACCCTTACGTGCCCTAACTGCAGCAAGGAAACCCCAAAAGAACTCAAATGGCTTAAAGACAACACGGAGTTCACCTGCGACTGCGGAAACGTCACTGTTTTCGATAACAACAAGATTATCGATATCCCCTCGCTTTCGGAATACCTCAAGGAAAAGGGCTTCAAGTGACTCGTAATATTCGGAAAATTCCAGTCCTTGATTCGATTTAAATAAGAATCTAGGGGTATGTGGGTAGGACTCTTGACAGGGTACTTAAAATGAGAAAATTGGCCCGCTTAGGAGTCCTTGGCTTTATGTAACATCTATTGTCACACTCGGCTGCTTGGAATGTGAAGTGTATTAATCAATACAGCAAGTTATAGAAAATAGTAAATGGTCTCCCTTACCGCAAAACCCTGTAAGGCCGCAATTCAATAGTCCAATTTACAGATCTTCAAAATACGGCCGGATACTCTTTAGCAATTGTTCTTGAATGCTCAGGCTGTGCTCAGCAAATTTAAAAAAACCTTCTGCCGCTTTGGAGTCCAAGGAGAGAGAATAGGCTCTTGCAATATCGATGGCCTGTACTAGATCAAGGTACCTGGCTTGGGTTAATTGGCTGGCATAGCTTTTTACAATGTCATACTTTTCCGTTGCGACTTCAGATATATCTATTAACAAATTAATAGGTGCTAATGTGCTTATCTCATAGGAGTATGCTTCGCAGGAAAAGCCGTTTAAACCCTGTAAGCTTTTCCAAACCAATTCTGTTGTGACTCGATGATCTGGGTGGTATTCCATAGGTGTTGGGAAAAATATACTACTGGGGTTTATGTCTTCAATAATTTTGCCAATTAACTCAATCAACCGAGGGCACACCCGTAACCCACGGTCGGGCTCGCCGAGAAATTGTATTGATTTGACGCCTAATGCAGAAGTGGCCTGCTTAGCTTCGTCGATTCGCTTTCTTATTAGGGTTAGGGTATTCGATTCATCATTTCCGCCAAGTGCGCCGTCAGTTACAAACACAACATGGCTTTCAACCCCTCGATTTCTGGCCATTAAAAGAGATCCACCCAGGCCAAATGTTTCATCGTCAGCATGAGGCGCAAATATTAGCCATGGTCCGTCCGGTAATTCAGATGCTTTGGTGGGAACGAGATCGCTTTCTATCAACATCCTGCATTTACTCTCAGGTTAGGGTCGTCAAAGATTTGCTTTATCGGATTAAAAATCGGATTAAAGACTTTAACTGGCATTTACAGAAAGTCACTGTCACCACACATGAAAAACCACTTGTCTGCTACCTCTTCAGACTTTAAGCCTTCGCGATAGACCACAAGAGGCAGCCTAAGCCGTGTTTCTAATACTGTTATCGATGGGCTTGTAAACAAGTGAAGGTCAATTTCGGTCAGCCAGCCGTACAGATCAATACAATTTAATTCACTCGCAAGATAGCGGCCATAATCTGCCATGTTCTGAATTTCTCTATTTACCGTAACCATATCCAGTAATAGCAATCTGTTCTTTATCTGACGAGTAACGAGCAGACCTAATGGGGTTTCTCCAGTCTTGGAATAAACCAAGTGACAGTTGTAATTAAATTCCGGATGCTCATGATAACGATGCCGCAGGTACTCAAGATCCCGTACACCGATGCATCGATCAGCAAATTCCCCGGCCATGCTGGACCAAAGGTCGTTGATAATGTGTTGATGACGCGGGCAGTCAAAGTTAAATTCCACAGATCTGAAGACAGTGTCGGGTTTGGCGACCCAGGAGATATCAACCAAGGTCCCGACCTCCTCATACAGTCCCAGGCGCTCGGCAAGCCGCATGTGTCTGGAGTTGGGAAAACCGAAAGATAATAAATAGGGGCGACCTAAACCGATATACCGTCCCAGAAACGCGGTAGCCGCTAAATAAAAAGGACCCTTTTTAGACAGTGTCCCGCGATGGGCCTTCGATACCATGACATCAACGCATTGGATAGCGCAAACGATTTTTCCAGCGAATAACACTCGTCGTATGGTGCCGCCATAATACGCTATAATCTCATTACCATGACGAACAATAGCGCCAGCCCCTCTGTCATCGCCATACTTCCAATGCCATTGAGCAAGTGACATTTCCTGTTTGAACACTGACTTAAATAGCACCTGGATTTGGGGGGCATGTTCAAGTGTCGCCGCTTCCACCTGCCATTTTGAAGTAGGGATTTCAAGGTCTGTCATTACCATGAATATCCTGTAGGCAAAATAAATATCATATACTCGAGGGAATCCAGTGTATAAACACGGCAAAAGACAAGTTTAAGATTAAGTGATGTGAGAGCGAACTGAGAAATTTCCTAGAACTAAAAATAACGTTACCCAATATACGAGATAAACCAGTTATTGGCTATCCTATTCAAGGTCTAAATTTCGATCTAGCTTGAGTGGCTGGCCGCTAAATTTTTCCTCCTTGAGTCCAAGCGCTTTGACTTTTAGCGACGAATCGCCCATAAACTAATAGGCTAAATGAACGGTCATGGTTGGTTGTACGAATACGGTAAGACGGGCAGTCCTATGATGATAATAATAAGCCTAACTATTGGAATCTGAGCGCGCCCCCTAAATATCCTAAATTGAGTAATTAGCATTGAAAAGCACATGGTTACAAGCAAATTGCAGGCTATCATTTGAACCACAAATAGTAACACCTATGATTTTTATGTTGCGACCTCGCAGCAGTCCGCGACAATGGGTTGCAGCGGAAGAGTATGAGCTTTCTCCGTCAATTCCGGTGGCAGAATTTACCGATAGGTTCGGCAACTTGTGCCAGCGCCTGGTAGCTCCGGTCGGAGACTTTCAGGTAAATACATCGGTCAAAGTAAGGGTGGCTGGCGAACTCCCGGTTTCGTTAAACGCTGGATTCGTTGATGTTTCCGAATTACCCGATAATGCGCTCACTTTCTTACTTCCCAGCCGTTATTGCGAATCTGATCGATTTGGCGAATTAGCAACAGAAGTTGTTACCGGTTATGAGCCTGGCTATCAGCAAGTTGTGGGAATTATGGATTGGGTGCATCACAACATAAAAAATACGCCTCTTAGCAGCACATACCCGGTGTCTGCGGTAGAAATTAATCAGCGAGGTGAAGGGGTATGCCGTGATCTGGCCCATATCTCTATAGCGATGTGCCGCGCTATTTGTATTCCTGCTCGACTGGTGGTTGGTTACCTGCTTGATCTGGAGCCTATGGATACCCATGCCTGGTTTGAAGCTTTCGTAGGAGGGCAGTGGCATACCTTTGATCCGACCCGCCCTGGTGAAATTGGCTCACGTATTTTGCTTGCCCAGGGAAGAGATGCGGCCGATGTTGCGCTTTACAATCAATACGGGCCATTACTCTTGCCAAGTGACATGGACGTCAGTGTGCGTAGACTAAGTGATTGATTTTAACATATTGGGCCAATCGAAATTCGCCTCGTTGATTAGCACAGAGGCAACGAACGGCTGGCCACAGCAATCCTGAGGGTTGCCACAGGGTAAGTATTCAGACTGAAATATTGTTAGCAGGGTTACTAATTACTAATCGTCTGTGTCATCGGTGCCTTAACTTGCGGTAGTATCGCCGCTATTACGCATTTTTATCTTAGGGGTATCACATGAATTATCGTAAAACCAGCGTATTTGTTTTATTTCTAGTTTGGCTACTGCTGCCATTATCTGCCTTCACCGCTGACGGGGATTGGCCCCATTACGGGGGTGATCTTGGGTCATCCAAATACTCTTCGCTAGACCAGATTACGGCGCAAAATGTAAACAGGTTGCAGGTCGCTTGGGTATGGGACAGTGTCGATAATGCCACCGTTGCAGAGAATCGCCGAGCTACACCCGGCGGTTGGAAGGCAACTCCCATAGTCGTTGACAACATCATGTACATTCCCACCAGCTTAGGTCGTATCGTCGCTTTGGATCCTGCCACTGGCGAGGAAAAATGGATATTTGATACCAAGGTGCTGGAATCCGGTCGACCCGCAAACTTAGGTTATAACGTTCGCGGAGTTGCCTATTGGGAAGAGGGTAACGACAAACGGATTTTCTTTGCTACTAACGACTCCAATCTGTGGTCGATTGACGCTGAAACAGGCCAGCCAGATGATAATTTTGGCAATGAAGGCCGGGTCGATCTTACCCAAGGGCTGGGCAAAGACATTGAACGTCGCCATTACGGTGTAGTGTCGCCACCGCTTGTCACTAACGGAGTTGTAGTTGTTAACTCAATTGTAAATGACGTGCCTAGAACTAAAGAAATGCCTCCGGGCCATGTGCGAGGATTCAATCCTTTAACTGGTGAACAGGTGTGGATGTTTCATACCATTCCCCAGGCCGGTGAGTTTGGCAATGACACCTGGGAAGACGGCTCATGGGAATACAGTGGCAACACCAATTCCTGGACAATAATGAGTGCGGATGAAGAGCTTGGTATTGTCTATATTCCAATTGGCACGCCAACCAATGACTGGTATGGAGGGCTAAGAAAAGGCAACAATCTATTTGCTGAAAGTCTCGTCGCGGTTGAGGCCGCCACTGGAGAGTACGTCTGGCATTTCCAAATGGTGCACCATGGCTTATGGGACTATGACTTGCCTGCAGCGCCTACCCTGATCGACATTACTGTGGACGGTAGAGAAATCAAGGCGGTTGCGCAAATCTCCAAACAGGGATTCACTTATGTTTTTGATCGCGTTTCCGGCGAACCGGTATGGCCTATAGAGGAACTCCCCGTACCACCAAGCAGCATGCCAGATGAAAGGAGCTCGCCAACTCAGCCGTTCCCAACTAAGCCTTTGCCATTTGAACCTCAAGGCATTTCTGACGAAACCTTAATCGACTTTTCCCCGGAGTTGAGAGCAGAAGCACTGCAGAATATTGAGAAATATGACTATGGCCCTTTGTTCACGCCACCGTCTTTGCGGGGCACTATTAACCTTCCGGGGTGGGCCGGCGGCGGAGAATGGTACGGGGCAGCGTTTGATCCGGACACTGGAATGTATTACATACCCTCAGGTACCGGACCCATAGTAGTACAGTTACAGGAAGCGGATCCGGCTAACAGTAATCTCGTTTATAATCGTGGTGGAGCTACGTCAGTTTCTGGTCCCCAGGGTCTTCCATTAACCAAACCACCTTATAGCAGGATCACTGCTATTAATTTGAATTCTGGGGATCTTGAGTGGATCGTGCCCCATGGCGAGGGAATCCGACAAAGAATTATAGATATGGGTATTCTCGATCCAGGGCCAGTGGGCAGCACCAACATGGTGGGACCCCTAGTCACCAAGACACTTCTTTTCGCAGCCCAGCAAGATGGTGACCGTAATCTATTACGTGCGCTGAACAAGGCCACTGGTGAAGTAATCCAGGAAATCGAGATTCCACTGAGACCGCAGGGCACGCCAATGACCTACATGATTAATGACAAACAGTATATAGCGATTGCCGTCGGCGGTGGACAGGATGCAAAGTTGGTGGCACTGGCATTGCCCTAGCGCGGGTTGACCAGTCGTCTTAACTTTAGCTGGTTCAGCTGGTTAATTCCGGGTTGATTGCGGCGATAGTTTTCCAGACAGTGCGCCGCTGCATTAGCCATAGGCTGTGGTATCATGCTTGATGGTATCTCTTGTCGGCCCCCTCGCAACGATAGGTTATGAACCCCGCCAGGCCCGGAAGGGAGCAACGGTAGTAGCTGATTCATGTGCCGGGGTGTGACTGGCAAGAGTTGCCACCCAATTCAGATATTGTGACGCCAATGGCAGCCGTGTTTACACGACGCTTACCTTGGGAGTGTCCAATATGTTTTTTAACATCAACGGTTGTTTAAATTCGGCATGACTTATCAGGTACTTGCCAGGAAGTGGCGACCGGGAAGTTTCAAGGACATGGTTGGCCAAGGCCATGTATTGAAAACCCTTACCCACGCACTGGACAACCAGCGTTTGCATCATGCCTATCTGTTCTCTGGCACACGGGGAGTTGGTAAAACAACAATGGCAAGGATTCTTGCCAAGTGCCTGAATTGCGAAGAAGGCATCAGCTCTCAACCTTGTGGCAAATGTGGTTCCTGTACAGAAATAGCCGAAGGCAGATTCATTGACCTGATAGAAGTGGATGCTGCCTCGCGGACCAAGGTGGAGGACACCAGGGAACTGTTGGAAAATGTACAGTACGCACCATCACGAGGCCGTTACAAAATCTACCTGATTGACGAAGTGCATATGTTGTCTAATCACAGCTTCAATGCACTCCTGAAAACCCTGGAAGAACCTCCTCCTCACATTATGTTTCTGTTTGCGACAACTGACCCGCAAAAACTACCAATTACGATACTGTCACGCTGCCTGCAGTTTAATTTAAAAAATCTGAGCCCACAGCTGATCGAAAATTATCTAAAGGAAATATTAGACCAGGAAAAGATCAGCTTCGAGGAAAGTGCGCTATGGCAGATTGCAGCATCTGCAACAGGTAGTATGCGAGACGCTTTGACCTTACTTGACCAAGCCATCTCTTTTTGTGAAGGAGAGGTACTCACTGAAGGTGTTACCGAAATGCTGGGAACGCCTGATCAAGGAGTGATCTACAACATACTCGAGTGTCTTTGCAAGCAGGATACTAAGGAATTGTTGCAGGTAATTCAGCAAGTAGCTGAGTATGCACCTGACTTTCTACAATTGCTGGAAAGTATGTTGGCTACGTTTCACCGGATCGCTATCGCACAGGTTGCCCCTGAAGCAACGGACAACAGTTTTGGGGATAGAGAGCAAATCCAGCAGTATGCAGAAAGATTTAGTGCGGAAGATTTACAGCTTTATTATCAAATTTGTCTGAAGGGGAAAGGGGATCTCGCATTGTCAACCGATCAACGGGCAATGTTTGAAATGCTCATGATCAGGATGTTGGTGTTTTCGCCGCAGGGTATCCCTGCAATACCTACCGAAATAAAGCCAGGTACAAAGAAAGCTACCCGGCCTTTAACCATCAAGACTGCTGACGATAATAAGACTGGTGCAGAGTCCAAAACAAAGGTACCGGGAAAAGAAAAAAAAAAGAAACTAATCCCTGATATAGCAACCAATCTGCCCGCATCGCAGAGCGAGGCAGAAATCCTGCCTTCCACGGTAATCGAAGCGCCGGCAAATGTTATGGCTGAAACAGAAATTAACGATTCTTCCAGTGGGCAAGAAATTCTAATCGAACTCTCATCGCTAAACGGTGATAACTGGATCAAGGTGTACCCCAATTTAGCGGCCAACGGTATTTCCGGAAATATTCTAGCTAATTGTGTGTTTGAATCATTGCATGAGGGTCAACTAAAACTGATCCTGGATCGGGGGCAAAGCGCCTTATACAACGAAGAACATAAGCAACGTATTGAAGAGTTGTTGAGTGCTTATTTTCGCACAAGTGTTTCAGTTGAAATCGATATAGGTGATATTAAAACTGAATCGCCAGCGGCACACTCGCAAAGATTGAGAAACCAACAGATTGAGGACATGCAAAATCGATTTGCCCAAGACGAGAATGTAAAAAAACTGGTGGAGACGTTTTCCGGGGAAATATTACTCGACACTGTCTCTGAGAATCAGCAGTGAGGTTTGGATAATGACGGACTTTAATGAGTTAATGAAACAGGCAAAGGAAATGCAGGAACAAATGAAAAAAGCCCAGCAAGCGGCACTGAACATAGTGGTGGATGGGGAATCTGGCGCTGGAATGGTTAAGGTTAAAATGACCGGCCGTCATGACATCAAAAAGATTGAGCTGGCCGATAGCTTGCTCAAAGAGGAGCGCGAAGTAATTGAGGATTTGATTGCTGCTGCTGTTAACGATGCGGTTAGAAAACTAGAAGAAAAAAACAAGAACACATTAGCTGGTATGGCTGGTGGACTTAAATTACCAGAAGGATTCAAGTTTCCTTTTTGAATTGGAGATTGTATGTATTCAAGCCCTCTAATAGAACAGCTGGTTGAGGCGTTCCGTTGTCTACCAGGCGTGGGACCGAAATCCGCCCAACGCATGGCTCTTTATTTGTTGGAAAGGAACCCCGAAGGAGGAAAAAAATTAAGTGAGTCGCTTGAGCTTGCCATAGCCAAGGTTGGCAAATGTAACAAATGTCGAAACTTGACCGAGCAGGAAATTTGCGCAATATGCGCAAGTGCTTCGCGCAACCAAAACATTTGTTGCGTGGTCGAATCGCCTGCAGATATTTACGCGATCGAACAGACAGGTACCTTCAAAGGCCTATATTTCGTGCTAATGGGACACCTGTCACCGATTGATGGTATCGGCCCGGATCAACTTGGAATCAGTCAGTTGCTCAACAATATTGCCAACCACGAAATCGAAGAAGTAATCATAGCCTGCAACCCTACGGTTGAAGGAGAGGCCACAGCCTATTTCATTGCTGATCAATTAAGGGGTAAGGATCTAATAGTGTCGAGGATTGCCCATGGAGTTCCAGTCGGTGGAGAGCTGGAGTTTATTGATGGTGGTACTTTAAGCCACGCCTTTAATGGTAGAAGGCCAATGGACCTTTCCTGAGAATGACCGCTAATCCCAGCCGCATTAATCCAACCTATATTAGTTCTACTCCAGATTTTATCGAGCTTTGCCAGAACCTTGAAGCTAAAGTGCTGCTCGCACTTGATTCTGAGTTTATTCGGACCAATACCTTCTTTCCGAAACCAGGATTGATCCAACTCGCGAGCGAAGGCAGTGTTTACCTGGTAGACCCTCTCGAGCTGGAAAGTTGGCAGTGCTTCCGATCGCTAATTGCTAACCGCTCTACCACGACGGTAATGCACTCCTGTGGGGAGGATTTGAGTTTATTGCAACACATGATGCAATCCGTTCCAGGTCGCCTTTTCGACACCCAGCGAGCAGCGGCATTTCTTGGCCATGGTTACAGCATAAGTTATCAAGCACTGGTTCAGTCGGAACTGGGAATCGACATACCTAAAGGGGAAACCCGATCGGACTGGCTACGACGACCATTGTCCGACAGTCAGCTGAGCTATGCTGCACTTGATGTCGCGTACCTGGAACAGTTACATGATCAGTTAAGGGATAAACTGATAAAGCGGGGGATGCTGGACTGGTTTGAACAAGACTGCAGTGACCTGCTGTTACAGGTGAAAGATGAGACGCTTGAGTCCGAGTGGGGTAACGCATATAAAAGCATTGGATCGGCCTGGAAACTTAATGCAGAACAGCTGAACTTATTGCAGAAGCTCAGTTATTGGCGTGAAGCTGTGGCGCGGAAAAGGGACCGACCTCGAAATTGGATATTGAAAGATAACGAATTACTGGCGTTAGCAACCAAACTCGTTCAAGAGCAACAACCTATAGACTCACAGAGGCTAATTACTAAGGAGATGATCGAAGAGTCACAGGTACTGCCGACTAAATTTGCCCGTAGGGAGGCTTTTAGCATCGCTGACTTTCTTAATCAGGAAAGTAAGTTTGAAGAGCCTGCAGACAGTGAAATTCTTGATAAGCCGCTTTCACGCGTCTACCGGGAAAAATTAAAAGCTTGTCAGAACGCGGCCAGGCAAATTGCCAATGAACTCGCCATTGCGCCAGAACTCCTGGCGAGAAAAAAACAATGGCTGGAGTTGATTGGTAATTTCATACGTGGTGATGAGAATATCTGGCCGAGCAGCATGGATAACTGGCGACGACAGGTATTAGATAGCGAAGTATCGTCAATTATTCATCAGCGCCCATCCGAAAGTGCAGCCTGAGGAAATTGAATTGGACAAGGTTTCGTTCTGGGAAAAACCACTTAATGAGTTAAACCATACCGAATGGGAGCAGCTTTGTGATGGTTGCGGTCGTTGCTGCCTTAAAAAATTAACTGATCAAGAGACTGAAAAGACCCGTTATACCAGGGTGGTTTGTCGCTATTTTGACCAGGGCAATAGCCAGTGTAAGCATTATGAGCGGCGCCAGTCTTTGGTTCCTGAATGCCTGATAGTCAGCGATGTTGATATTGGTTCTCTAAAATGGATGCCGGCCACCTGTGCCTATCGACTTAGGCATGAAGATAAACCCTTATTCGACTGGCATCCGCTTATTGCGGGATCAAGAGAGAAAATGGACATCCTAGGAATATCAATTAAAGACAAGGTATTGTCGGAAGAATATGTCCACGAAGCGGGCCTTGAAGAACACGTAATCAATTGGGTAACTTCAACCGATGAGTGATCTCAGCAATGTCCTACTGGCCTGGTCGGCTTACCTGATTGCCGGGGCGGTTTTTTATGCCTTATTCTGGCGGTTAACCCAGTTCAAACAGAGACAGTTACTTTCCTATTGTCTTCGAGCCGTGATCTTGGCGATTATTATTACTCCATGGTATGTCAGTGATCAGGGCAGTCTGTTAGCGCCGGCATTGATTATCGTGCTTATGGACAGTATCACCATCGGCGCGGAAGCAGCGGTACGCGCTTTTGTGCCACTGTTTTTGTCGATCATCTTATCCGTGGTGACGGTTATTATCGGCTTGCTACTGCGAAAGGGGGCAAACCGGAGAATAAAAAACTTGATTAAGTAGTGCACGTTTTAGTTTATTTTAATAAATTACCTTATATTACAAATTGTTAACATGTATAGTTAATTTTAATTATTACCTATTAAATAGATGCCCATTCCCATTCAAACCTAAAGACTTTCCCAATTCTCGTGAAGCTGGAAAGGCTACCCTGTATTAATAACCGAGCGCTGTATAAAATACGGCGTCCTGACACATTGGAATTAGCTATGAGTTTTACTGGTACTGACGAATACATCGCAAGCGAACAGTTACAAATGGCAGTTAACGCTGCAGTGGTATTAGAGCGCCCCTTATTAATAAAAGGAGAGCCCGGAACCGGCAAGACGATACTGGCAGAACAGATTGCCAAGTCATTGGGGTTGCCGCTAATTCAATGGCATATTAAGTCCACAACCAAAGCCCAGCAGGGGCTTTATGAATACGATGCGGTTTCAAGGTTGCGAGATTCCCAACTGGGTGATGACAAGGTTCACGATATCGCAAACTATATTCTTAAGGGCAAAATCTGGCATGCCTTTGAGTCAGAGCAAAAGACTGTATTGTTGATTGATGAAATCGACAAAGCCGATATTGAATTTCCCAATGATCTACTGCTGGAGTTGGACCGAATGGAGTTTCATGTCTATGAAACCCGGCAGACTATCAAGGCCCGGATAAGACCAATTATTGTTATTACCAGTAATAACGAAAAGGAGTTGCCCGACGCATTTTTGCGGCGTTGTTTTTTCCATTACATCGAATTTCCTGATGTCCAGACTATGGAGCGAATTATTGATGTGCATTACCCGGATATAAAGAAACAACTGGTGCGCGAGGCAATGGATATTTTCTTTGAAATCAGGAAAATTCCTGGATTAAAGAAAAAACCAACTACATCTGAATTGATTGACTGGCTGAAGCTGTTGATGTCCGACGACATACCTGACGACATTTTGAAAAACCGCGACGTCCGAAGTGCTATTCCGCCGCTGTATGGAGCCTTACTGAAAAACGAACAAGACGTACAGTTATTGGAAAAATTGGCCTTTATGCATAGGGCCAAGAATTGAGGAGTCACTGATTAATGCTGGTCAACTTTTTCATGACCCTACGCAATGAACGCCTGCCGGTTTCTTTAACCGAGCTGTTTGCCTTATTGGAGTGTCTTAAAAACAATATGGCCTATGCTGACGTTGATCAGTTCTACTATCTTTCCAGGCTTTGCATGGTCAAGGATGAAAAGAACTTCGACAAATTTGACCGGGCCTTTGCTAAATACTTTAAAGGTGTTGAGTACTTCGATGAGTTGTTACAGTTCGAGATACCGGATGACTGGCTACAGAAGCAGTTCGAATCGCTACTGACTGACGAAGAGAAGGCTAAAATCAAGGCTTTAGGTGGGCTTGAGAAACTCATGGAAGAATTTCGCAAACGCATGGAAGAGCAAAAGAAGCGGCACCAAGGTGGCAACAAATGGATAGGGACCGGTGGGACTTCTCCATTCGGTGCTTATGGGTATAACCCGGAAGGGATACGTATTGGGCAGAGTGAATCCCGCAACCAAAGTGCAGTAAAAGTCTGGGATAAAAGAAACTTCCGTGACCTGGATGATTCAGTTGAAATTGGTTCCCGTAATTTAAAACTGGCATTACGGCGATTACGAAAATTTGCCCGTACCGGAGCGGTAGAAGAGTTGGATATCGACGATACAATTTCATCGACCGCACGCAAAGCGGGGTTGCTCGACATAAAAATGGTACCCGAGCGTCACAATGCCGTTAAGGTCTTGCTTTTTTTCGATGTAGGCGGCTCGATGGATCCCCATGTAAAAGTGTGCGAGGAGTTGTTCTCGGCCGCAAGGACTGAATTCAAAGACCTGAAATATTTTTATTTTCACAATTTTATTTACGATTCAGTCTGGAGCAAGAATCATCGACTGCTGGCAGAAACCACATCCACTTACGACATCATGCATAAATACTCGCGCGACTATAAAGTGATATTTATTGGCGATGCCACCATGGCGCCTTATGAGATAACCCACGCAGGTGGCAGCATTGAGCACTATAATGAAGAAGCCGGGGCACTGTGGATGCAACGGATGGAGGAAACCTTCGAACACCTGGTCTGGCTAAACCCTACGCCAGAAGATTATTGGGAGCACAGCTATTCAATCGATTTAGTCAGACAGTTAGTGGAAGACCGGATGTTCCCGTTAACAGTAAAAGGACTTGAAGAGGCTATGACGCTGTTGGCGAAATAGACGATCAGAAGACAAATGACACAGGGAAAGCGATCAATGAACGATCACTTAAGCGGGGAATTTGACCCTCACCAGTACAAGTCAGTGCTCGATATATTGCGTTTTGCCAGGCAAAACTACGGCGACAGGCCGGCTTACAGTTGTTTTTCACAAACCCTCACTTACGCTGATATAGATCGTTACAGCGACAATTTCGCGATTTACCTGCAAACACAAACTTCTTTGCAAGTAGGTGATCATATTGCGATTCAACTACCCAATTTGCTGCAGTTTCCTATCGCCCTTTACGGTGCTCTGAAAGCTGGTCTGGTCGTAGTCAGCACCAATCCGCTTTATACCACCCGGGAAATGCGACACCAGTTTATTGATTCAAAAGTAAAGGCGATTGTAATTCTCGCTAATTTTTGTGACAAGCTCGAAGCAGTGATTGACGATACGGAAATTACCCATGTGTTCGTCACCCAAATCGGCGACATACAAACTTCTTTTAAACGCCTGGTCATGAACTTTGGCATCAAGTATTTGAAAAAGCTTGTGCCCGAATATCATCTGAATGATGTGATCAATTTTCAACTAGCTGTAGCTGATGCAAGCAATTCAAACCTTTTGCTAAAGCCATGCACGCCTTCAGAGGACGATGTAGCCCTGATTCTATACACCGGCGGCACCACGGGATATGCAAAAGGAGTCATGCTTTCACACAATAACCTGATAGCTAATATGATGCAGTTGCGAATCCGCTGCCTTGAAATAATCAATGATCGCGAGGAGTGTATTCTAGCGCCACTTCCGCTCTATCACAGTTATGCGTTTTTGTTTCATTGTGTGTTAATGCCTTATGCCGGCAATCACAGTTTATTGGTTCCCAATCCACGGGATTTGGACACCGTTATCGCTCTATTGAATAACAAGAAAGTAACCGGTTTCGTTGGCATTAACACTTTGTACCTGTCCCTGTTACAACATAAGGAAATTGGCAACGTGGATTTCAGTAAACTGCATTTTTGCGGTGCAGGTGGCATGCCCTTGACGCAGAGTGTTGCAGAAGAGTGGGAAAAGTTGGTGGGCTGTAAAATATTTGAAGGCTATGGCCTCACTGAATGCTCGCCGGTGGTAGCGATAAACTCTCCCAGTCACTATAAAATAAGCTCCGTCGGTTTGCCGGTGGCCGGTACTGAAATTAAAGTTGTTGATGACGATGGGGAATTGGTGGAGCAGGGAGAGAAGGGCGAGTTATGGATTCGAGGACCGCAAGTCATGTTGGGATATTGGAACCGGCCGCAGGAGACTTCGGAGGTGCTGACTGAGGATGGCTGGTTGAAATCTGGTGATTATGTACAAATTGATAATGCCGGCTACATCGAAATTATAGACAGGAAAAAGGACATTATCCTGGTTTCCGGTTTTAATGTTGTGCCCGGTGAAATTGAGGAATTTGTCAATACCCATCCGAACATCCTGGAAAGTGCGGTTATTGGTATTCCTGATTCACGAACCGGCGAAGCAGTCGTGCTTTATGTCGTATCAAAGAAAGACACAATCACCAAGCAAGAATTAAAAACCTTTTGCAAGAAAGGATTAACCGGTTATAAATTGCCAAAAGACATCATTATTACGGATGAACTTCCCAAGTCTAATATCGGTAAGGTTTTACGCCGGAAACTTCGGGAAAATCACGTCCAAGCATCCTAAGCCACAACCTATAAATTACTTAATCGCTATAGCCTCGAGAATTTAACGTGAGCGAAAGTTTGCAAAATCGGATCGACCAATGCGCATTAGTCGATCGACACAAATTGCGGGCCGCATTCGTTAAATTTCAATCTATGACGGCTGGTAATACTGAGAAAAAGAGGACACTACAGCAGCTTAAGAAGAGAGTGGTCAGGTCCCTGGCCGAATGTGAGCAACGTCGGAAAAACATACCCCAAATCATCGCGATTCCTGGTGCACTACCCATTGCCTCAACCGAATCAGAGATAGTTGAGCTCATTAGCAACCACCAGGTCATTGTTGTGGCCGGAGAAACCGGGTCAGGGAAAACAACGCAGTTACCTAAGATGTGTTTGCAAGCCGGATTGGGAAGGTTCGGACTGATAGGTCATACCCAGCCACGCAGACTGGCGGCTGTCTCGGTGGCGAATCGCATTGCCGAAGAATTAGGCACCGAAGTAGGTAACGGGGTTGGTTACCAGGTCAGATTCAATGATTCGACCTCCGCATCTACCTACTTGAAGCTAATGACCGACGGTATTTTGCTCAACGAAATCCAGCAAGACAAATACCTTAACAAGTATGAAGTGCTGATTATTGATGAGGCCCACGAACGCAGTCTCAATATAGATTTTATTCTCGGGTATTTGAAACAATTACTACCTCGCCGTCCAGAATTAAAAGTGGTGATTACTTCCGCCACTATAGACCTGGAAAAATTTTCACAGCACTTTGACTCAGCACCTATCGTCGCAGTTTCTGGCCGCACCTACCCGGTTGAAGTACGTTACGCCCCTTTTGGAACAACCGAAGACGCTCAAACTGATGCCGACCCACAGACCGATGCAATAGTTGATGCCATTTGGAAGATTCATCATACCAATAAAAATCATGCCGGCCCGGGGGACGTATTGGTTTTTCTCAGTAGCGAAAAGGAGATCCGGGAAACTGCATTAGTCATTCGCCAACAGAAAATCCCGCATACCGAAGTATTACCTCTTTATGCAAGGCTGGGGCAATCGGAGCAGGTCAAGATATTCAAGCCTCACCAGGGGCGGAGAATTATCCTTGCTACCAATATTGCTGAAACCTCTTTAACCGTACCGGGTATCAAATACGTAGTAGATACTGGTTTTGCCCGTATCAGTCGTTACAGTGTGCAAAGCAAGATTCAGAGACTTCCTATTGAGCCAATCTCCAAGGCCAGTGCGAACCAGCGAATGGGTCGTTGCGGTCGGGTAAGCGACGGGGTCTGTATTCGACTTTATGCAGAAGAAGATTTCCAAAGCAGAACTGAATTCACCGATCCGGAAATTCGGCGGACTAACCTGGCCGCTGTCATTCTGCAAATGATTTCTTTAAAAATTGGCGATGTAAAAAAGTTTCCTTTTATGGAAAAACCGGAGGGAAAAGCGATCAATGACGGCTACAAGCTGCTCTTTGAATTAGGCGCAATTGACGAGCACCGAGGCTTGACTTCCATCGGCAGGGATATGTCCCGGCTACCTGTTGATCCACGGCTTGCACGCATGTTAATAGCCGGGGGTAAGCATTCCTGTTTGCAAGAGATTTTAATTATTGTCAGCGGCTTGAGTATTCAAGACCCAAGAGAAACACCAGTCGATAAACGGCAACATGCTCAGGAAAAACACAGGCAATTTGCCCACCCTGACTCGGATTTCCTGAGCCTGGTCAATCTTTGGCATGAGTTTGAACAGCGACGTCAGGACACGACTCAATCGCAGCTTCGAAAGTACTGCAAGCAAAATTACCTGTCTTACAGGCGAATGCGCGAATGGCGAGAAACCCACCGCCAATTAGTGACGTTGTGCCATCAGTTAAAATTAGCTAGAAACAAATCCGAGGCCAGTTACCGAGATACCCATTCGGCTCTCCTGGTTGGCTCTTTGAACCAGATTGGCTGTCAATCCGAAGGCGCTGAGTACCTGGGGAGTCGTAATCGAAAATTTAGATTGTTACCGAGTTCTTCGTTGGCTAAGAAGCCGGGAAAATGGATCATCAGCAATCAGATTATCGAAACAGAACATGCCTTTTCAACAGGTGCCGCCAGGGTAGAGCCTGAGTGGATCGAATCAGCTGCCAGTCACTTGACCAGGAAATCATGGGACGAACCACACTGGAGCAAAAAACAACAGCAGGTAATGGCTTATGAAAAAATAACCCTTTACGGGTTGGTTATCATCGAGAAAAAAAAGGTGAGCTATTCGGCTATCGATCCAAAGCTTTGCCGAAGTCTGTTCATTCAACAAGCACTGCTCGGTCAGCAGTTAGATGTCAGATTGACTTTTTATCAACACAATTGTGCTTTGATAAGGACAATTGAGAAACAGGAGGAGAAGCTCCGTAAACAGTCCTATTTTTTAGATGACAAACGAATTGAACGATACTATGACGAGCGTATACCTCCTTGGGTGAATGATCGAGCCTCCTTGATTCGCTGGTACCATAAAGAATCAAAAGTAAATGACAGTCTGCTACAAATGCGGCTCGAAGAGGTAATTCCCGGCCATGATGAAACGTCGGTAAAAAAGGAGTTCCCCGATAAAACGACGGTTTACAATAACGCACTGGCAATTGAGTACCAGTTTGATCCTGGTAGCAGCACAGATGGCGCCACAATCGAAGTACCTGAGGCATTATTGGGGCAGTTACAGCAGAGCGATCTTGACTGGGCCGTGCCCGGACAGCTGAAAGAACGCTGCACTTACCTGTTAAAAAGCCTGCCAAAGGCGATCCGTAAAAATCTAATTCCGATAGCGGAATTCGTTGATCAGGCTGTATTGGCCATGGAGGAAAAAGCAGAACGCAGTACCCTGCTTGATGAGCTGATTTTACAGGCTCGTAGTATCAAAAGTGTCGAACTGAAAAAGGAGTTATTGAATCAGGTAGAACTACCCGAATTCCTCAGGGTAAAACTTAAGATAGTTGATGATTCCGCAGGCGTACTGGCGACAGGGTCTAACCTGGGTCAATTGCAGAAACAATTTGGCTTGGATCAGATTGCAAATACCAGCCAGGTGGTAATAGACAATGGATCCAAACACCCTATCGAATGTGATGGTTTGACAGACTGGCTAATCGACGATTTTCCAGAAAAACTGGAAGTGGGCGATAACTTGAAGTTGATCCGTTACCCCACCCTTGTGGACAAGGGTGGCACAGTGTCGTTAAGGCTGTTTGCCGATAAAGAAGAGTCTGTTGCCAGCACGAGACAAGGATTGACAAAGCTTTATATGTTACGAACTCGCCAGCAGAAAACTCAATTGTCTAAACAATTCACCAGCACACAGCGTTCCTGGGGATTGAAGCGGCCACAAGTACTGGCTGGAAAGGGTGCAATCGAGAACTTTGGCTACGCTGTCTACTGCGATTGTTTTGGCGTTCGCTCCGTGGTACCCAGGAATAAACAGCAATTCGAAGAAATTCTATTGACTGAAAAAGGCAGAATTTTCAGCAGGTCGCAGGAAATATCCCGTGCCTTGGAGAAAACGGTAGAGAGCAATTTTCGTATAGTTCAGTTATTAAATAAGTTCAAACTCCCTCATCAGCACTATCTGGTTCAAGATATTCAAAAACAATTAGGGCACCTTCTCAGTGATGACTTTTTATCCTGTGTTGAGGCCGACTGGTTAATAGAATACCCGCGATACCTGCAGGCTATCGAATACCGATTAGAAAAATATTCGGAACGCCCTGGCCGGGATCAGCAGTATCATGAGCAAGTAGATCATCAGTTTAACCGGTTGCTGAACCACTGTGGCGAAGGAAATATTTCAATCAATGCCAGGGTGGAAACTGATGCAATCCTCAAGCAAATTCGATGGATGATTGAAGAATACAGGGTGTCTGTCTTTGCCCAGCACTTAAAGACCAAGGTCCCGGTTTCTTCTACGCGACTGAATAAGCTTTGGTCGCTGTTCAATCGCTGAGACAAATCCAGGCACTGAAGTGGTGATAATCCAGCAAGTGATTTCCAGTTACAAAGCGATCGACAGCAGTAATAAATACAAAATGACCTGAGGTCCATAAAATAATTTCCCCCTGAATATGAAATGCGCGCTTGGCCTGTAATGAAAGAAACTTTACAATAAGTTATGCCGTAGATATGACGGGTGACTCCTTCCGCAGTATTGTTGTTATAATCACAATTCAAGCCATTTACTGGGTTCCATCAATAGTTGGCCCCGATAAAGGGTGTAGGGCTTTAAGATTTTACCGATTGGCAGGAAGTAAAGGGATATTCAGTGTTCAGCAATTGTTTAACTACGCCTCTTTCAAGACTGAAATATACAGTCATGCTTTGTCTGTTGTTCTTACTGACAAGCAATACGGTAAACGGGCAAGCAGCCGATCCCTGGGAAAATTCCAACCGCAAACTGCACGGTTTTAATGACTATTTTGACACCTTATTGATACGACCGATTGCGGCGACCTATTCAACGCTTCTTCCCCGTTTTGTTCGGCAAGGTATTGGTAATTTTTTCAGCAATATTGATGACATTAATGTCACCGTCAATGATGTATTGCAATTCAAGTTTTATGCGGCGGCAAGTGATTCCGGGCGTTTCCTCATTAACTCAACGATCGGCTTAGTAGGAACCATTGATGTGGCGACCTCAATGGGCCTGGGAAAAAATGAAGAAGATTTCGGTCAGACGTTTGCCCAGTGGGGAATTCCTAGCGGTCCCTATGTGGTAGTCCCTGCCATTGGCCCAAGTACAGTTCGTGGTGTTTTTGGCCTGGTATTTGATAGTGTATTTAACCCGTTTCAATACAGTGATGCTTATTATTCACGCACCGCTTTGTTTTTAGTTGAAGAAATAGATGCTCGGGCTTCGGTATTGGCTTTGGATGAACTGATTTTTGGTGATAGGTATATTTTTCTGCGAGAAGCCTACCTGCAACGTCGGGATTACCTAATAGCCGACGGAGAAATAGAAAACGCATTCGGCGATTTCTAAACAAGGTGGCTGGCTTGACCGAAGAATTGCCACTGGTTTATCAATTCGAGCGCTTATTTCGTACTCTGTGTTTAGCCTGCATAAAGTCACTATGACGGACGTAGATAAGCTCGGCAACTTGTCTTATCATGCTTTCTTCGTACTTATCCAGCTTCTCGTCGGCAAAGGCAAGTCGCCATAAATTTTCAATCAACTTTACCTTGTCATTGTACTGATAATTGTCGTTTATCAGGTGAGTAAATTCGTACAGTGACGTGGCCTGGTGTGCTTCCTGCCTTGCCAACTCCGTTATCTCTTCAAGGTCACGGTGATCTAGCTCAAAGGTTTCTTCCAATACCGCCAGAAACTCATCGGACTCGCGTTCGTCCAGTTGCTGATCAGCCTGCATAAGCTCAACCATTAAAGCCGCACCGGCTAACTCATAGGCTTTTAGTTTTGCATCTTCGTCTTCACTGTCTTTAGGGTCTAAGTGTTTATCAAAAAAAGTTTTTATCATTTCTATCATGAAAGCAGGCCTCAGCTGACATATGCCATTGCATCGAATAATACATTAAGGGTAGCATCGGACTTGGTCGAATGTTCACTCAAATGACGGCGAAAGTTTTTACCTCCGTTGACGCCACGAAAAAGCCCGAGGATGTGCCGGGTCATATGGTGTAATGGTGTCCCGCGTTCCAGCTCGAATCGCATATAAGGTAAGTAAGCCTGAAGATATTGCAGGCGAGACTTGTTGGTAACCGGTTCACAAAAGAACAGATTGTCCACTTGGCTGAGTGTGAACGGGTTCTGGTAAGCCTCCCTGCCAACCATGATTCCATCTACCTTGTCGAGTAACTTGCTGCCCTGGGTTAAGTCTGTTATGCCTCCGTTTAAGATTATCGACAAATCCGGAAACTGCCGTTTCATATTGAATACACGCTGGTAATTAAGTGGCGGTATTTCCCTGTTTTGTTTTGGACTCAATCCCTCTAACAAGGCAATTCTTGCATGAATAATGAACAGCTGACACCCCCCACCAGCCACGGTTGAAATAAATCCTTCCAGTGCCTCATCAGTGTCCACATCATTAATTCCTATTCGGCATTTTACCGTAACCGGTAGGCTCACAGCATCGGCAATACCAGTTACACACTGTGCTACTAGCACAGGTTCTGACATCAAACAGGCGCCAAATCTACCTGATTGCACTCGGTCACTAGGACAGCCAATATTCAGATTTATTTCACTAAACCCGGCATCCTCGGCAAGTCTGGATGCTATAGCCAGTTCCTCGGGGTTGCTACCCCCAATCTGGATAGCAAGAGGGTATTCTTCAGGACTGTGCATCAGCAGATTAGCCGCGTTACCGTGGGTGAGTGCCGCACTGGTTATCATCTCGGTATAGAGCATTGACTTGCCGGAGAACAGACGCAGGAAAACCCGTTCATGGCGATCTGTCCAATCCATCATTGGGGCGATACAGAAGGTATGATCTGAGTTGTTTAGCATGATGATTGATTAGATAATTAGTGAGGCAGGTGTTTTAAACGAATGGTCGATAGCAAGTCAAGGTTTACGCCAAGGATGCTGTGATAAATTCCATTGCCACTCATTTGTTTTAAGTGTGAATCACGTATAATCAGCGCCTTTAGCCCTTTCCCAACGCTGACCACTATCCTTAATGAATCCGATTAGAACACGAATTGCACCATCTCCCACTGGAGATCCCCACGTGGGCACTGCTTATATCGCTTTATTTAACCGTTGCTTTGCCCACAAGCACAATGGTCGTTTTATTCTCCGGATTGAAGATACAGATAAAGAGCGTAGCAGCAAAGAGTCTGAGAAAAAAATCATGGACTCATTGTCTTGGCTGGGGCTTAGTTGGGACGAGGGACCCGATGTTGGCGGAGAATTCGGCCCTTACCGCCAAAGTGAGCGCACGAGCATTTATGCCCAGCATATCGATACATTGCTGGATAACGGCTCGGCGTTCCACTGCTTTTGTACGCCCCAACGCCTTCAGGATGTAAGGGAAGAACAGATCAAGCTCAAAACCACACCCGGCTACGATGGCCACTGCCTGCAACTGTCCGATGCCGAATTAGCTGAAAAACTGAAAAAAAAAGAACAGCACGTTATACGCATGAAAGTTCCCAGCGAAGGCGATTGCTTGTTCAATGATGAGCTGCGTGGAGAAATTAAAATTCCTTGGGCGCAGGTTGATATGCAGGTACTGATAAAATCCGATGGCATGCCTACCTACCATTTAGCCAATGTAGTTGATGATCATCTAATGCAGATCAGTCATGTAATTCGAGGCGAAGAATGGATTAATTCAACGCCAAAACATTTGTTGCTTTACCAATACTTTGATTGGCAGCCCCCTCAGTTTTTTCATATGCCGCTGCTGAGGAATCCGGACAAGAGCAAACTGAGTAAACGTAAGAATCCTACCAGTATCTCTTATTATCGGGATATGGGGTATTTGCCAGAAGCGGTGGTCAATTACCTGGGCATGATGGGCTGGTCTATGCCCTCAGGAGAAGAAAGGTTTTCTATCGCCCAGATGACTGAACAATTTGATATGTCGCGTGTGTCTCTGGGTGGTCCCATATTTGATCTGGAAAAACTTGATTGGTTAAACGGAAAATACCTGCGAGAGTGTTTGAATGACGATGAGTTGATTCAACAATTTGTGAATTGGGCTAATGCGGGTGATAGAGTGAACCAGATCGTGCCGTTGATAAAGCAACGGATTGAAAAGTTTACTGATATTGAACCCTTGGCTGGCTTCATGTTCCGCGGACGGTTAGAAATAGCGGCGGAAAATTTTGCTCACAAGTCCCTTGATGAAGCAGCTAGCAAAAACATTCTACAGTTCAGTCTTTGGCGGTTGGAGTCACTGGATAATTGGAACAGAGATAACATCGAGAAATCATTTCAAGCGCTGGCTGACGCCATGGAATTAAAAATCCGTGACTTCCTATTTCCCTTATTCATCGCGGTTACCGGCAAAGCGGTTTCATTGTCGGTTATTGATGCCATATCTATTCTTGGTATAGACATGGTTCGTGCCCGTATCCGCCATGCAATTGACGTTTTGGGCGGACTATCTAAAAAGAAATTGAAGGACGTGGAACGGAAATTTCGCCAGTTGTAAGTGGCTTTGATAAAATTTAACCCACATCAGATTGAATGGTTTAGGCGTTGCTTGCCTGTGGTTTCATTGACAGCTTAATAGGCTGTGCTTAGAATGCGGCTTTCTCAGATCATCTAGCTCAGAATTTCTACAATTTTCTTCCCTTAGTACATCTTTTGGGGCCTTAGCTCAGCTGGGAGAGCGCGACGCTGGCAGCGTTGAGGTCACCGGTTCGATCCCGGTAGGCTCCACCAATACAGTAATTCGCCCCCCACAGGCTGGAACCCTACGCCTATCTCCGCCATCTGTTCAAGCCCTTCACTTGGCTTCGGCGCGGGCGCAAACGACGATTCGCCGGACCACTTCCACATTCATCGCTAGAGCGACAACGCCCAAGGTGAACAGAGGCAAATTCAAGGCGGCCCCCAGAAAGATGACGAACACCCGCACGTCCCGGCCCAGCCGGAAATATGACGCGCCTTGCAGCCTCTGCGCCATCAATCC
>SMVB01318309.1_pt1 | contig 23647 bp, 16 predicted proteins | sample 2456461 | NCBI WGS metagenome assembly SMVB01 (sample SAMN11095934, study PRJNA526329) | marine sediment metagenome | biome: Marine sediment; feature: Surficial sediment; material: Deep marine sediment; isolation source: Hadal surficial sediment | place: Pacific Ocean | collected 2014-05 | depth...
ACCCAGAAGTCGTTGCCGTGCGCTAGCTGCCACGAGCCGTTGGCGCCCCGCAGGGGCGCGCGCCGCGTGGTGAGCTCGCCGGAGTCGAGGGCGACACCGAACAGGTTGGTGGTGGTCCCCTCCCCCGCCGACCAGAAGATGGTCTTGCCGTCGCGCGACCAGATGGGGGTGCCGAAGCTCAGGTCGAAGTCCTGCAGCATGACGATGGGCTCACCGCCATCGGCGGGAAACAGGTGCAGCTTGCTGTACCACTGAGTGTTGCCGGGCTGCGGCTTGGAAACAATCGCCAGCGTGCTGCCGTCGGGCGACCACCGCGGCCCGGAGTCGGGACCCTGGTTCTCGAAGAACTTCTCGGCGTCGCCGTCGAGATCGACCACCCACACGTCGCTCCAGGCGGAGTCGTCTACCTTCGGGGTCGGGCGAACGACGTAGGCGATCTTCGACGAGTCGGGCGACCACTGCGGGTCCGAAACGGTGAACTCGCCCTCGGTGAGGCGCTTCTGCTCGCCGGACTCGATATCGAACGACCACAGGTGCGTCATGCGGAAGCTCCCGTCGACCACCTCGGCGTCGTCGTGCATCTTCTCGCGCCGCTCCTGCTCGTCGGTGAGCGGGTCGCGGGCGGTGAACAGCAGCTTGGCGCCGTCCGCCGAAATGGCGAACTGCGACACTCCCCCCTCATGCTCCGTGACCTGCCAGGCCTCGCCGCCGTCGACATACATGAAGAACACCTGGTTGCCGTCGCCTTCGCCGCGCCCCGAAGTAAAGGCTATCTTGCCACCGTCGGGGAACCATCTGGGCGAGCCGGTGCTCTCCTCACCAAAGGTAAGCTGGCGCGCGTCGCTGCCGTCGGTGCGCACCCGCCATATGTGCCCGGTGCGGACGAGCTGTTCGTCCTCCCAGTCGCGCGCACTCTGTGTGTACAGCACCCACTGGTCGTCCGGGGAGATGGCCGGGCTGCCCACCGAGGTGAAGCGCTGGCTGTCCTCTGCGTTCATGAATCGGGGAGCCGCTTCCTGGGCGGTGTCCTCGGCGGTTTCCTGGATGGTCCCCTGGGTGATCTCCTGGGTGATCTCCGAGTTGCTCTCCCGGGTAATCTCTTGTGCAGCGAGCCGCGACACGTTGCTCGGGGACACGGACAACAGCGCCAACAGCGCGGCGACGACGAGAAGGCGACCAGCGATCATAGGTGACTCCGTTCTTGATGGCCCCACGGCAACCGCGCCGCCGGATACGAGATTGTCGCGGCTGGACCCGCCAACAATCAACCGCTTGCCTTGCGGCTGGCGGCGACGACCACACCCAACAGCACCACACCGGCAACGTCGACGATCGAGACTTGCATGCCGAAAAGCTCGATGCCCCGCCCCGGAGCCAGCAACAACGCGGCGGCGGCGATCGACAGCGCCCGCCAGGCGGTGCTCAGCCGGCTGAACATGAAACCGGCAAGGCCGGCAGCAAAGCCGAACACGCCAAGCGCTGCAATCGCCGTAGCGTAGGCAATGGCGACAAACGAAGCGGTGCCGCCGTCGGGGGCGAGCATCAGGAGCTCGGGGCGAAACACGAAGATGTACGGCAAGGTGAAACCGACGAACGCGAAGCGGAACGCCTGCCACCCGGTTTGCATGATGTCGGCGCCGGCGATAGACGCCGCCACGTAGGCAGCCAGCGCCACCGGTGGCGTCACCATCGACATCATGCCGAAGTAGAAGATGAACAGATGCGCCGCCAGCGGCACCACACCGAGATCGCCGAGCACCGGGCCGATGAGGGTCGCCAGCAGCAGGTACACCACCGCCGACGGCAGCCCCATGCCGAGCACGATGGACGACGTCATGATCAACACCAGCGCCAGCAGCAGGCTCTGCTCGGCGAGCGGGATGATGGTCGCCGGCAGCCGTGTGCCGACGCCGGTGAGCGTGACCACGCCGATGACCACGCCGACGCAGCCGGCGGCGGCGATCAGCGGCACCATGTCGACGGCGGCGCGACCGAAGGCTTCGAAGAAATCGGCAGTGCGCAGGCGGGTGCGCTTGTTCATCATGCCGAGCATCACCACCGCACCCAGCGCCATGGTCACCGCCCGAAACGGCGTGCTGCCGAGTAGCAGCATGGCGATCAACACGATCAACGCGCCCGCGAAGATGATGCCCTCCCAGCGAGCCGGCACCCCCGACGGCCGCGATACCTCCTCGGCGTGGTCCTCAGTCACCATTTCTCCCACGAGGCGGCGCGCGGTGAAGTGGACGACGAGCAGCAACGACGAGTAGTAGAGGATCGCCGGCAGCAACGCGGCGCGGATGATCTCCAGGTAGGTCACCGACGGCTGCACGATCTCCAGCATCATGTAGGCGCCGGCACCCATGACCGGCGGCATCAGGGCGCCACCGGAGCTCGCCGCCGCGGCGATTCCACCCGCCACCTTGGGGCGAAAACCGGCCGACTTCATGGGCGGGATGGTCAACGTTCCCACCACGGCGCAGGTGGCCACGGCACTGCCCGAGAGCGATCCCATCATGCCGCAGCTGACCACGGCAACCTTTGCCGACCCACCGGGGCTTCCGTGGAATATGTTGTCGGCAAACTCGATGATGAAACGGGTCGCGCCGGTGGCGTGCAGAAACGCCCCGAACACCACGAACAGGAACACGTAGGTGAACATGACGGTCATGGCGATGCCGAAGACCCCCTGGCTGTGCAGGAACGCCTGGGCCACCAGGCGCTCCATGCCGTAACCACGGTGCGGGAACAGCCATCCCGGCAAGTAGGGGCCTAGGTATGCGTAGGTGAGGAAGACACCGGCAAGAATGGGCAACGCCCAGCCCAGCGACCGACGCGCCGCTTCGAGAATCAGCATCAAGCCCAGCAGACCGATCAAGGTGTCGAGACCCGACTCCGCGCCGGCGCGGTTGCCGAGCGACTGCCCGCCGACCCACAGGCTGTCGAAGATCGGCTCATTCTGGGTAAAAACGTAGCCGAACACCAGCACGGTGAGGCCGGCGAGGGCGAGGTCCGCATAACGCGCCCACGAAACACCGCGCAGGCTCTTGTGTGCGGGCACGGTGAGAAAGCAAAGCACCAGGCCGAGCAGCGCGAACAGCGCCAGTTGTGCCGGCGGCGCCAGGTGCGGGTAGTTGACCTCAGCCAGCGTCAGCAGACAGATCGTCGTCCCCAGAACGATGACAACCGGCCCACCGGGCCGCGCGGCGCGCTCTTCGGTAGGCGCGCTCATCGCTGCCAGATGCCGATCTCCTGGTAGAAACGCACGGCGCCCGGGTGAAACTCGGTGCCGGTATCGCGCACCACGTTGTCGGGGTTGATGGCACGACCGGCGGCGTGGCGCCGCACCACCGCCTCGCGGTTCTCATACAAGGCCTTGGTCAGCGCGTAGACGAGATCCTCGTCCTGGCCGGCACTGGTGATGAGATGCATGGAGCCGACATCGAGCCCCTCGTAGTCCTCGTCGACACCACGGTAGGTCCCGGCCGGAATGGTCGCCGCACGAAAGAACAGGTACTCCGCGGTCAGTTGTTCCACGGCCGCAGGGTCGAAGGGCACCAGCAGGATGTCCCGCACCGCAGCCGCCTGGGTAATCGAGGCCGTCGGTACGGCGCCCCCGAGAAAGGCGGCCGCCACCGAGCCGTCGGAGAGCAGGTCGACGGCACCCGCCTGGGTGGCGTTGACCGGCGAGAAGTCCTCGTAGGTAAGGCTGTGAGCTGCCAGCAGCGGGCGGATGAAGTACTCGAACCCGGCGCCGGCGGGGCCGACGCCGACGCGCTTACCCGCCAGATCCGCGATGCTACTGACTCCCGTTTCCGCCGGAGCGACGAACATGGCGACGTTGGGCGCCAAGGTCATCACCACTCGCACGGGATAGGACCGCTCCCAACCCTCGGTGCCACGCACGGCGAAGTAGGTGATGGCCGCGTTCGAGAGCGCGAAGTCGAGCTCGCCGGAGCCCAGCCGACGGATGTTCTCCTGCGAGCCGCTGGTAGCCTCGGCGGTCATGCTGGAGCCACCGCCGTGCTCGTTGAACACCTCCGCCAGCGCACCGCCGACGACGAAGAACGCACCGCCCGGCGGCGCCGTACCCATGCTCAGGAAGCGCGGCGCCGATGTCCCCCTGCTTTCTGAAGTCGCCCCGCCACTACAAGCGATGGCGGCAAGACAGGTGAACAGAAGCAAACAGCGGGTGATTCGATCCATTGCGACACCTGGCCTCGTGGGGAAGGGATCTGGGGCGGATTTCTGAACGGTTGGCTAGCCCGGACTTCTCAACGCGTCACGGCGGGCTAGGCGGCCTTCATTATAGGCGGCGCGCGGCGCACCGCTAGAACTGGATGACCTCGTACGAGGTGATCTTCCAGGCGCCTTCCTGCCGGTCCCAGAGAAGGCCGAGCACGCCGCCCATATCGTCGCGCGCCTTGAAACGAAAAATCACTCCGTAGTAGGTGCCGAGCGCTTCCGGGCCCCCGGGCATGGGCGGTGGATCCATGCCGCGCCGCGTGCTGCACATGTAATCCGCCGCCACCTGGTTGCGCACCTGGATGATGGTGAAGTCGCCCTCGAACGGGTGCTCGATCAGACGGCCTGCCTGTTCCTCATCTTGCGCTGCCACCGCGTCGAGCGCCTCGGTGAGGTTGTCGCGGTCGGGAAGCTCGTCGAGCGCCGTCGTCATGATCTCGCGCATCGCGACAATCGCCTGGTCGAGGTCGAGAAGCTCTGTCCGCCGGTCATCGTCGATGTTGATGCAGGCGATGACACGCTGCGAAAAGAAGTGCATGGCCTCGTCGATCTTTTCCCGCACCAGCCAATCGGTAAGAAATTCCTGCGCCGCCTCGTAGAGCTCTTCCGGCGCCGCGCCAAGGGGCCGATCGCCCGGCAGCGGCGTGGGCAGCTCGGCTAGGCTGAACGCCATCAAGTCCGTGCTCACCGCCTTACTCAGGCCGATCCCACCGAAAATCTCTCGCCACCAGTTGGTAAGGCCGCCCCAGCGACCGTTGTGCCTGTCGTGGTTGTCGCCGGAGCGAACGTCGGAGTTCGACGACGTCAGGTGCCCGTTGAACAGCGCCTGCGGTGCTTTGCTGGAACGGTAGTCCACGTCGATATCGGCGCGCCGGCCGTCCTCGGACACCGATACCTGCATGTTGGGGACAGCGCCTTCCTGCCGGTAGGAGCGCGGATAGCCGACGTGGTAGACGGTGTTTTCGTGACCCACGTGGAACTGCGTGGCGCGCTGCAGGATGTCCTCGGCGTCGGGTGTGAGGTCGACATAGAGGCGAAACTGCTGGTCGCCGCCGCGGCCGGAATACTGCCCCGCGATGCGCTCCAGCCGCTCGATGATGTCCAATGCATTGCCCAGCGACTCGCCGCTCTCGTCGGTGAGCTCGGTGCCCTTCAGGGCGTGCGTGACCGCGTCGAATGTCGTGCGCTCTGCGAGAGGAAGCTGATCGAACCACTGTTGCGCGGTCAGGTTGCGACCGGTGGACTCGTTGTAGGCGCGTGCCGGCGCAGCGAGCAGCGCCTTGAGCTCGTCTTCGAGCGACACAAAGCGGCTGAACGACACGGCGGCGGACACCCTGGTCCGGGGTGCCACGACAGCCTTGCCGGGCCAGTTACGATCGACGCCGACAACGTTGAATCCCGCGCCTTCCCTGCGGACATACACCATGACGTTCATACCAGGCGTATCGCCTTCGATACTGGCAGCGAAGTACGAACCCACATCGGCATTCAGCGCTTCCGGCGGTAGGGCGAACTGGTCGTCCTGGTCGAACGCCACGAAGGTGCTGACCTCCCTGACGTTGTCGAACGCGTACCAGGCTGCTGTGAGCTGCCGTGGACCGGCGAAGCCATAGACCTCCATGAGATCGACGAACGCCAGCCGGTCGTCGGCAACACGGAAGTCGTCGAGCGGCAGCACATGGGAGAAGAACGCGCGGCCGATCTTGTCGCGGCGCTCGATGAGCGCCGTGGAGATCCACTGTGTGGCGCGTTCATCGCTGTAGCCACCGGTCTCGACGATGGCGCGGATCTCCTCGTCGGTGAAGCTCATCACCAGCTTGGCGCCCCAGTACATGTCGTCGGGTAGACGGTTGGTCCAGGTGATGTAGCGTGTATCGGCCGTCCACTTGTCGGCGTCGAAAGCGCCTCCCCCGAAGCGACCGATGCCGCGCACCCGCGGGTACGCTTCCTTCGCCCATGCCGGCGTTGTGATGCCCATCGTGGCGATGTTCCTCAGCGCCGTGTTCATGTTGAAGCGATACTCGTTGCCATCGCGCGCTTCTTTCGGCCCGTTTGGGCCCGCCCCGAGGGTCTTGAAGTAGTCGATGACGTAGCGGCGGATGTACTGCGGACCATTCGGGCCATCCGAAACCAGTGCCGACAGGGTGTTGGAGGGGTTGAACTCGAAGTTGTTGAGCCAGGCATTCAGCGCCCACATGCCACGGAGGTCGCGGCGATGCTCGTGCGGCACGATGTCGTTGGGGTCGTCGCTGCGGGTGGCGTAGAACTGATAGTTGCCGAGCAGCTCGCGCCGCGGCGCGCGCGTGGCTACGGCACGGTAGCCGCGCTCGTTATCGCGCCCCACGCCCTTGAGGAAGTTGTCGACATCCTCGGGGATCAAATCGCGCAGCTCGCCGAAGCTGGTGATCTGCTCGGCGCCGTCCTGGAGAATGAGCTGGTCGCGATCGAAATAGACGAGGTAGTTCTCGAGTACGTTGTAGCCGGCCGCGAAGTAAAACTTCGCGCTCACCATCTGCGCCCCGGTCTGCAGCTCAACGTGGTCCTTGGGGTCGAAGCGCAGGAGATACATGACGTCGTCGGCGTCGGCGATCAATATGCCGGTGCGATCGCCGTAGGGCTTGACGGTGAGCACGCGCCACGGCTGATCCGTCCGCGGCGCAATACTGTTGCCGGGGCCGGCCAGCAGGTCATCGAGCGTCATCCGGTGGCGCCCGTGCCGGTTGGTGAACCAGGGGCTGTCGGGAACTCCACCGAGGGTATTGGCGTTCTGGGCCAGGATGACGCCGTCGCCCGGCTGACGATCGCCCGGATTGGTGAACTGGTTGGTGAAGAACTCCAGGACGCCGGAGAGCACCACCACTTGCGGGTCGATGGTGTCAACCGGCGGCGGCTCCTTCCACATCGGGTCGTCCGGATAGAACTTCTGCGCCTGGACCGGCGACACCCACAAGGCCAGCGCGATCGCCGGCGCCGTGAGTCCTATGAGCCTCCTGACAAGTGGTGTCGACATGGTCGCTGTCCGCATCAGAAAATGTTGCCGAAGGTCCACATGAAACGGTACCCCTCGTTGCCGTACGCCTGGTCGATGCGCATGATGACGGTCTCGGCCATCTTGAAGCGAAAGCCGATGCCGCCGTTGACGCGCAGATCCTCCGTATACAGCAGCCGGGCGCTGTTCGCCACCTTGCCGGCATCGACGAACAGGGCCACGTCCATGCCGGCGAACGAATGCCAGCGGTGCTCGAAGTTCAGGTAGAACCTGTTGTCGGCGTAGAAGCGGTAGCGCTGGAAGCCGCGCAGGTTGTCGTTGCCGCCCAGTGTTGGCTGCAGGTAGAACGGGACCTTCTGGCCGTCTGCTGTGAACGAGTAGGTTCCCTGAAGATGCAGAGCGAACACCCGGGTTCGATTTGCGTACGGCCAGTACTGGTCGACGAGGGCGTCGAGGGTGCGAAAATTGAACTGATCGGCGCTGGTCAGGTCCCAGTATTGCGTCCATTCGAGCTTGTAGTTGCCGCCGAATCGCGGACCGCCGGCGTTGTCGCGCCAGTCGAACTGTATGAACACACCCGTATGCATGAACTGGCCGTCGACGAACAGCCCGGGCACCGTAGACGGGTCGAATTCGTCTTCAATCGATGGAACGCCGCCGCGCTTGCCGGATCCGGTCTTGGCGTCGTGGCCGCCGGCGGTGCCGCCGATGCGCAGAAAGTCGTAGAACCGCCAGCCGCCCCGGACCCAGAGGCGGAAATCTTCCAGCCGATAGCTGCTGCGGTCGTCCAGCGAGCTTTGCGGGCCCTCGCCGTAGTAGTCCATCAAGGGCGAGTACTCGTAGCGGGCGTAGATGTCGAAAAAGCCGCGCTCGGTGTACATGGGCGGGAAGTAGATCTGCAGGTCGGTCATCCAGGCCCCCTGCACCGTACCGCGTACGGTGCTACGAAAGCCGAGCCTTTCGTGCAACAGGTCGCTGCGCCGGTAGCCGACCCCCACCGACATACCCTGGCCCGAGCGCATGCCACCGAGCACGAACTGCGCACCGTTGCCGCCGCCGAGACCCGTGCTGACGCCATCGAGCAAGCCTCTTTCGACAAAGCTGTTGGCGATCTCCGCGATCGGCGACTTGCTCTCCGGCCACAGGCGGGCGATTTTCTCGCGCCGCTGCAGTTCGATGGCTTCGGCGCGGGTTTTCGGCTTCGGCTCATCCTGTGCGATCGCGGCGGCGGGAAGGATAGCCGCTATCAGGATGACGACCAGCGTGCCCGCGATCAATACGATGCCAGCACGCCGACCTGAACGCGCGGGGCTACAGCGATTGACCATTCCTTGTTTCAGCGAATTCATGGGTCGTCTCTGAACTCTCGGCTCCCAATCCTGACTTCTCAACGGCTGACCAGAAGTGCCGACTAACGTTACTGCACCAGAGTGCGAGTTTCCGCCGCTGGCCGCGACAGTTGGAGCTTCGCCGCCCTACGTTACGGGGCACGACACACAGCTACCGGATACGCTGAGGCCGAGACCTTTCCGGAAATCCGCTAGCATTCGAGGAAGACGATGAGACGCGTCCTGAAGAGCCCGGCTACCATTCTACTAACCTGCTGTTCGGCACTGCTGTTGACGTCGTTGGCGTCCGGCGTTTCGGCGCAACAGAAACCGCCCATCACCGCCGCCGACTACCGGCAATGGGAGACCCTCGGTACCGGAGAGCTGGCCCCCGACGGCTCGAAACTGGTGGTCGGTGTGCGCCGCGTCGACGGCACCTCCGAGCTGCGCCTGTACGGCACCGCCTCACCGGGCACCTCGCCCCGCGTCCTCGACAACGGCAGCGCGCCGGCCTTCTCCGCCAACTCTCGCTGGCTCGCCTACCGCATCGGCTACTCGGAGGCCGAGCAAGAGCGCCGGCGCGAACGCGACGAGCCCCTGCGCAACAAGATGGGCCTGCTCGAGCTGCAAAGCGATGACGAGGAGGTCCTCGACGCCGTCGCATCCTTCGCATTCGACGACAGTGGCGCCTACCTGCTGCTGCGCGGCTACCCGGCAGAGGGCAGCGATGTGGCCGACCTCATCGTGCGCAACCTGGATTCGGGCGCCAGCATCAACTTCGGCAACGTCACCGAATACGCCTGGCAGGACAATGCGCCGCGCCTGGCAATGACCGTGGCTACGGAGAGTGGCGGAGGTAACGGCATCCAGCTCTACGACGCCGCCGCCGGCACCCTGATGGTGCTGGACTCCGGCGATGCCACCTTCACCGAGCCCACCTGGCGCCAGGATGCCGCCGACCTGGCGGTACTGCGCTCGGTAGAAGATGAAGCCCACGAGGAGCCCACCCACATCGTGCTCGCCTGGCGCGGCCTCGACGCCGGCGTACCCGCGCCGTTGCGCTTCGACCACCGCGACCTGGCCGACTTCGATCTGCCGGGCGATATGCGCGTCGTCGAGCACCGCGCCCCGGCTTGGTCCGACGACGGCAGCACCATCTTCTTCGGCATTCGCGAGTGGCGTGCCAAGCCGGCGGCGGACGATGACGTGGCCGAGGGCGAGGACACCGGGGCAGAAGCCCGCGGCGGCGCCGAGCCAGGCGCGGGAGACGAAGACACCACCGAAGCCGCAACAGGCGATGAACGCGATGAAAAAGCGGGCGACGACGAGCTCGAGCCCGCCGATGTCGACGTCTGGCACGCGCTCGACGAGCGCATCATCCCGATGCAGAAGCTGCAGGAACAGCGTGATCGCGCCAAGAGCTATCTGTCGGCGTGGCACATCGACGAAGGCCGCTTCGTGCGTCTGGCAAGCGACTACGACGAGACCATCACCTTGCTCGAGGGCCAGAAGTACGCCACCGAGACCGATCGCACGCGCTACATCGTCGACGGCATGTTCGGCCGCCGCTGGTACGACATCGATCTCATCGACGTGGCCAGCGGCCGGCGCACCCGCGTTGTCGACCGCGTGCGTTACTTCAATGGCGGCAGCGCCACCGGTGAGCACCTACTGTATTTCAAGGACGATCAGTTCTTCGCCTACGACATCGCCTCCGGCGAGCACACCGACCTGACCTCGAACCTGCCAGCGTCGTTCGTCAACGAAGACTACGACTTTCCGGTGGAGCAGAAGCCCTCGTGGGGCGTGGCCGGATGGGCGGAAGACGACGCGGCGGTGCTGCTGTACGACCGCTACGACATCTGGAGCGTGCGGCCAGACGGCGTCGGCGCCCTGCGGCTTACCGACGGTGCACCCGACGACGTCCGTTATCGCTACGTGAGGCTCGACGCCGGTGGGTCTTCGTTTGGCGCAGCGCCGGCAGCTATCAACCTCGATGAGCCCCTCTACCTGAGCATGTACGGCGTGTGGACGAAGAAGTCGGGGTACGCCCGGGTGGCGGTGTCCGGCGAGGGCGGTGATCCGGCCCCGCTGGTATGGCTCGACAAGAACGTCGGCCGTCTCACCAAAGCCGACGATGCCGAGACTTTCGCCTACGTGGTGCAGGACTTCGACGATTCGCCCGATTACTTCGCCGGCGGCGCTGCCCTCGGCAACGCCGTGCAAATCACCACCACCAACCCCTTCCAGGCCGACTTCGCCTGGGGACATTCGGAGCTCATCGACTACTCCTGCGAGTTCGGCCCGCGGGTACAGGGCGCCCTCTACTACCCCGCCGGGTACGAAGAGGGGCGTGAGTACCCGATGATCACCTATGTGTACGAGCGTCTGTCGCAGTCGGTGCACAGGTACAATGTGCCGTCGGAACGCAGGTCCTACAACACCGCCGTGTGGACCAGCCAGGGTTACTTCGTCCTGCAACCCGACATCGTCTTCCGCGGCCGCATGCCGGGAACATCAGCGGTCGAGTGCATCCGTCCGGCGGTGAAGACGGTGGTCGATACCGGCATGGTCGACGCCGACCGTATCGGCCTGGTGGGGCACTCTTGGGGCGGCTACGAGGCGGCCTTCGTGCCGACGCAAACCGACATCTTCGCAGCCTCGGTTTCGGGCGCGGCGCTGACCAACTTCTTCTCCATGTTCGGCACCATCCACTGGAACCAGGGCATGCCCGAGTCCAGCCACTGGGAAACCGGCCAGGCGCGCATGGACGTGCCCTACTGGGACGACATGGAGGCCTACGTGCGGGAGTCTCCGGTGATGGGCATCCCCCAGCTCGAGACCCCCATGCTGATGGCCTTCGGCGACAACGACGGCACCGTCGACTGGCACCAGGGCGTGGAGATGTACAACTACGCCCGCCGCGCCGGCAAGCAGTTCGTCATGCTGGTGTATGCCGACGAGAACCACAGCAACCGGCAAGAAAAGAACCAACTCGACTACCACCGCCGGGTGCTCGACTGGTTCGGCCACTACCTCAAGGGCGAGCCCGCCGAGCCGTGGATCACCAAAGGGGTGTCGGTAATCGAGCGCAACGACGAGATCAAGCGGCGGTAGCCGGGACGTCTCAGCGGCTGACCAATGACGGTGACGGTGGGGGTTGACGGTGGGGGTTGACGGTGCGGGGTGACGGTGGGGGGGACTATTACCTTGACGGAGCAACGCCAAGATCTCTAATCTGGAAGGGTGCAGAGAAACTCTCGGGGGTGTTTCGGCACGTTGCAACGCCTTGGAAGTGAATCCCCGGCAACAACATCTGATCATGCTCATGACTTCCCGGCGCATCGCGGCGCTCGCCGTCGCGCTCCTGTTTGTTGCGGCGGCGGCGGGCCTTCTCGGTGTGCATTCGCACGCCGACAACGACGCTCAGACCTGCACCCTCTGTCAGGCGCTCCACCTCCCCAACTCGTTGGCCAGCGATCCGGCGTTGTCGCGCCCGGTACCACAGGCCGCCGTCATCGCCCCCTCCGAGACCCAGCGCACCTTCCACGCGCTGCCCCCCTCGCTGAGCTACCGGGGCCCGCCTTCGCGTTTCGCCATAGCCTGATCGAGTCCTTGTGACTCCGGCGAGGAGCCTTCGACCTCGCCACTGCCCAGGGCCCGGCGCTCGCGGATTCCACCACTCGTGGCGTCGGGCGTCTCTATCAGGGTATTTTCCGATACATCTATCGTGAAATATTGTTTGGAAACGAAACGTTCAAGAACCCAGCCTTCAGGAACAAGAAAACCTTCAGGAACGAAATCATGAAGAAACAGCGCTATGGTGTCGCCGTGGCGGCGACAGTGTTGCTGATATCAGCCGCCGGAGCCGCACGGGCGGAGGCCCCACCCCGACAGGAGCAACAACAAGCGGCTGCGCTCAGCCAACGCGTCACCGAGCTCGAAGCGGCGCTGGCGTTGCTGCGCAGCGAGTACGATGCACGCCTGGCGACCATCGAGGCGCAGGTCGCCGAGTTGCGCGCCGCCGCCCCGGCGGCAACGCCGGAAGCGGTCACCACCGGCGAGCCCGCCGGTCAGGTTGCCGCCGAGCCGGCCGTCACCGCTGCCGCCGCGGTCACCGAGACCCCGGGGACCACCATGACCGCTGCGGAACGGGCCGATCTCGAGCGTGAGCTCGCCGAGCTGCTCGGCGCGCCCGCCGAGGGGGGCAGCGCCACGGCGCCCGATCGTGCGCAGGGCGGAGAGCGCCGCTTCCAGAGCCAGAACCGCAACCTCAACGAGCTCAATCCGGAAATCTCGGCGACCGGCGACGTTTCCGCGGACTTCACCAATCGCACCGGGCCGGGCGCCAACCAGTTCCGTTTCAACGAGTTCGAGGTGGCGCTGCAGGCAGCACTCGATCCCTATTCCGGTGCCAAGTTTTTCATCGTCCAGGAGGATGGGGAGTTCCGTGTCGAGGAGGGGTACATCGAATACAACACCCTGCCGGCCGGGCTCGGCATCAAGGTGGGGCAGATGCGTCTCGACTGGGGCAAGCTCAACCGCTGGCACAAGCACGCCTTGCCGCAGGCCGATCTCCCCGCCGTAAATCAGGCGATCTGGGGCGCGGAAGGGCTCACCGGCCTGGGAGCGTCGATATCATGGGTGCCGACCCCGTTTCTCGGCGACTTCAACGAGGTCATCGTGCAGGTGGTCAACGATGACAACGATGTCTCGTTCTCGGGCCGCGGGTTCGACCAACCGGTGTTTCTGGTGCACGAGACCAATTACTTCGACATCTCGCCGGCGTCCTACCTGGAAATCGGCGTCTCGGCGGCCACCGGCACCAGCGATCTCCAAGGCGAGTTCCGCACCCAGGTGTACGGCACCGACTGGAACTTCCACTGGTCGCCTCCGGCCACCGCCCTGTACCGCGATTTCGAGCTGCGCGGCGAGCTCATCTGGCAACGCCGCGAGACCGCGACCGGTTTGGTCAACACCCTCGGCACCTATACCTACGGGACCTACAAGCTCAACCGGCGCTCCTATGTGGGCCTGCGGGGCGACTACACGCAGCTCCCGGAGGAACCGGGTGAGAGCCTGTGGGGCGCGTCACCGTATTTTGATTGGTGGCAAAGCGAGTGGGCCCGTTTGCGCTTCCAGTACGGTTACAGTTCTCGACGAATTGAAATTCCCCAGCCCGAGCACAGGTTCTTCCTGCAGTTGACCTGGGCCATCGGGCCCCACAAGCACGAGAAATACTGATGCACGCCACCAACCGACAGACAAGAGTGCCCACCGCAGTTGCCCTTGCACTGCTCCTTGCCCCGCTCGCCGGATTCTCCAGTGGGCATGCCGGCCTCTCCAGCGGGCACGCGACTTTCACCAGCGGGCATCCCGCCTCCCAAGAAGGTGTCCGCGTCGTCGCATCGCTGACGCCATACCGGGCCATCGCCGAGGAGATCGTCGGCGATAAAGGCACGGTTGAATCAATCGCCGCAGCACGCCAGGATGCCCACTTCGTGCAGGCGCGGCCGAGCTATTCGATCATGCTGAGTCGCGCCGACCTGCTGATCGCCACCGGCCTCGACCTGGAGATGTGGATGCCTGCGGTCATCGACAAGTCGCGCAACCCGCGCATCCGAGAGGGCGAGATCGGCTACGTGTCGGTGTCGACCGGGGCGCCCATGCTGCAGGTGCCGGAAAGTGCCAGCCGCGCCGGCGGGGACATCCACCTGTTCGGCAACCCGCACATCCATACCGACCCGGTGCGCGCGATCATCGTCGCCGACAACATCAAGACAGGACTGCAGAACGTCGATCCCGGCAACGCCGCCTACTATCAGCAGCGCTTCGACGCGTTCAAGGAGAAGATCCACGATCGGCTGTTCGGCGCCGCGCTGGTGGAGATGGTCGGCGGCGACCGGCTGGCGGATCTGGCGCTGCGCGGCCGCTTGCGAGCGCTGCTCGAGGGCACCGAGATCGGCGGAGCGCCGCTGCTCGATCGCCAGGGAGGATGGCTCGCACAGGCCGAGTGCGCGCGCGGCAAGCGCATTGTCGCCTACCACCTCAACTGGATCTACTTCACGGATCGATTCGGTATCGAGATCGCCGATTACGTCGAGCGGCGCCCTGGCATCCCACCGTCAGCGTCGCACGCCGCGTCGCTCATCGAGCTCATCCGCGGCGGCGATATCTCCGTCCTCTGGGTCGCCGATTACTTCGACGAGCGCACGCCGCGCATGATCGCCGAGCGCACCGGCGCTAAGTTCCTGTACGTGCCTCTCTACACCGATCCCGACAACGAAGATCTCGATGAATACACCGAGCTGGTCGACGCCTGGATCGCCAGCTTGAAATCAGCCATACCGGGCTGCTAGGAGGAGTCATGGAGCTGGCGCTGGAAGTACTGTTCTGGCCGTTCGTGGCGTGCCTCGTGGTGACCGGCATCCATACCTACCTCGGCCTGCACATCGTTTCCCGCGGCGTGATCTTCGTCGATCTGGCGCTGGCACAGATCGCCGCCATGGGCGCCACCTTCGCTTTCTTGCTCGGCTATGCACCGGGGAGCAACCGGGCGCACTTCTACGCGCTGCTGTTCACCACCATCGGCGCGGCGATCTTCTCGATCTCCCGGTTGAAGGAGCAGAAGATCCCGCAGGAGGCGATCATCGGCATTACCTTTGCCGTGGCCTCGGCCACCAGCATTCTGCTCGCCGACCGCTCACCGCATGGAGCCGAGTTCGTCGAGGCCATGCTCACCGGCGCGCTGCTGTGGACGCCACGCGACAAGATCATCACCACGGCGCTCATCTACGTCGCCATCGGCGCTTTCCATTGGTACTTCCGCGACCGTTTTCTGACCATCTCTCTCGATCCGGAGCGCGCCGAGGCGGAAGGGTGGAGCATTCGCTGGTGGGACTTCCTCTTTTACGCCTCGTTCGGTCTCGTTATCACCTTGAGCGTTGCGATCGCCGGCGTCCTGCTGGTCTTTTGCTTCCTGGTGATCCCGTCGGTGATCGCCATGATGTTCAGCTCCACCATCCGTTCACGACTGATGATCGGCTGGACCGCCGGAACATTGGTGAGCACCGCCGGCCTTGCACTGTCGTATCGCTACGATTTGCCCAGCGGCCCGGCGGTGGTTTGTACCTTCGGGCTGGCGCTGGCGCTGGCGGCCACGGCCCGGTATCTGGTCGACGCGCAGCAAACGGGATGGGCCCTCGCCAAGGTCGCCGCGACGGTGCTGGCGCTGGCCGGGGGGCTGTGGCTGGCGTTGTTCACTTCCGGCATCGAAGCCGATGCGCGCAACGCGGCGGCCGAAACCGTGGCATCAGAACCGGCCCCTCAGGAGACACCCGGTCAGATCGCCACCACGGCGCTGGCGAGCCTCGAAAGCTCGCCTGAAAACCCTCCCGCCGCTGCGGTCGAGAGCCTGCTGTCGGTGGGTGACGCGATCCACCTGATGATGAGCACCGGCGAGGTAAAGGTGACCGAAAGTGCTGTGGAGGCACTCGCCAACGTCGACGACGAGCGCGTGAGGGAGCTTCTCGACGAGATCGCCTTTCACGCGCCCGATCCGTGGGTGCAGCTTCGCGCGGGTCAGGCATTGCTCCAACAGGCCGAACCGCTCGGGGTACAGGCGTTGCTCGAGTTGCTGGATGAGCCGCAGCCTATCTTGCTGCAGCTCGAGGCCATCGGCGCGCTGCGCGAGGCCACCGGGCAGAGCTTCGGTTACGACCCCCAGGGCGAGGACGAAGCCCGGCGCGACGCCCTCGCTCGCTGGAACGCGTGGTGGGAGACCAACGCGGCGCAGCCGTTCGCCGGCGCCGGGGACGCCGCCCCCCGGTGATACGAATCCGGAGCCATCAGCCCGGATATCTCAACGGGTCCCGGCTGAGCGAGCTTCGTTGGCAAGCTCGTAGACCGGCCGCCCGGCCACGTAGGTAGCCTCGACCTTCAGCTCGAGCATGCTGCGGTCGAGGGGTTCGGGCAGGGCGCCGTCGAAGATGACGAAGTCGGCCCACTTGCCGGGCTCGATGCTGCCGAGCTCGTTGCCATACCCGGAAGCCTCGGCGGGCGCCAGGGTGTAGGCGCGCAACGCCTCGTCCCACGTGAGGCGGTGTTCCGGATACCACCCGCCCGCCGGACCGCCGCCGGGCTTTTCGCGCAGCGTAGCGGCGTAGAGGTGCTCGAGAGGCGCCAGCGGCGCGGTAGCCCAGTCGCTGCCGAAAACGAGGGTCGCGCCGGCGTCCCTGAGCTTGCCCCAGGGAAACGACCAGCTGGCGCGTTCCGGTCCGAGCCGCGCGGTGTTGTACTTGTCGATGCCGGTGATGCAATGGTGCGGGTTCATCGACGCCAGCACGCCGAGCTCCGCGTAGCGCGGCAGGTCTGCGGGATCGACGACTTCGTTGTGCTCGATGCGGTTGGGCAAGAGCAGCCGATGCCGGGCTTGGGAGGCTTCGAAAGCGTCGAGCGCCATGCGCACGCCGCGATCGCCGATGGCGTGGATCGCCACCGGGAAGCCCGCCGCGTTGCAGGCGGCGACTAGCTCGTCGAGCTCTTCCTGAGAGCGTCGCGGCAGGCCGGTTTCCGTGGCGTCGTCGGCGTAGGGGGCGAGCATCGCCGCGGTACGCGAAGACAATACGCCGTCGATGAGCAATTTGATGTAGCCGACCCGCAGCAACGGCCCGCGCCCGCTGCCGCCGGATTCAGCGCGACTCTCGCCGCTCCGAGCAACACGCCGGCCGCTCCGAGCAGCACGCCCGCCGGCATCGAATTGCTCGATCTCCGCAACCGAGGCGGCGACGCGATCGCGCAGCGCGACGACGCCGGCGATGGTATCAACAGAGGCGTAGGTGCCGAACCAGATGCGCACGCTGAGCTCGCCCCCTTCGAGCAGGCGGAGATAGTCGTCGAGCGTTGCTGCTCCGGCCATGTCGTGCGCCATGGTGATGCCGACGCTGTTGGCGAAGCGCAGCGTGTCGCGCCGCGCCTCGAGGCGCTCCCGTTCGGTGAGGTCCGGCACGTGGCGGCCGATCAGACCGCCGCTCTCGAGAAAGATGCCCGTAGGCTCGCCGGTTTCCGGGTCGCGCAGGATGCGTCCGCCGGGAGGGTCGGGCGTGTCGTTGGTGATGCCGGCAATTTTCATCGCCAGGCTGTTGGCCCAGGAGGTGTGCCCATCGATGTCGCTCAACACCACCGGGTTAGCGGGGGTGACGGCGTCGAGATCTTGCTTGCCGGGGAACTCGCCGCCCTCCAGCGTGTGATCCCAGCGTCCGCCCACGATCCAGGCGCCGTCGGGCAACTGCTCGGCCTTAGCGGCAATGATGCGCAGCCACTCCTGCTTCGACGGAATCCCGGTCAGGTCGACACCGCGGACGAGCGAGGTACCGCTGCCGAAATGAACGTGGCCGTCGATGAACCCCGGCACCACGGTGGCACCACCGGCGTCGCGAACCTCGGTCTCGGGACCTATCAGGGCGCGGACCTCGGCATCGCCGCCAACCGCCATGAAGCGCCCCTCGCGCACCGCGAAGGCCTGCGCGCGGGGCGCCGCCGCATCCACCGTGTGGACGTCGGCATTCATCACCACCAGGTCCGCCGGGGTCTCATGCGATCCCTCCGGGGCGCTCGAACAGGCGGCAAGCGACAAGTGCAAGGCCGGCACGGCGGCCAAGGCCAGCACCGCAACGCCGCGCGACATTCGATCTTCGCCCATGCGGTTCATCATGTCCGAAGGGAGCCACCGTGCAAACTGGGCCAACAGCGCTCCTGCAAGGCTCGCCCCGGCTACATGATGCCGACGCGGATCCTGTAGGCGATGGCGTCTGCGCTGCTGAAGACTGGCGACACCTTGAAGTAGTAGGTCTGCCCGGCGGCTGCCTGGATGGTGAGCGACTCGTTGCCGGCCACCCCCTGCATGTCCTGATCCGAACGGTTGATCGCCTCGGCGAAGTTGCCGCCCTCGAACACCTCCAGCGCCAGGTCGCCCTCGGACGCCTCGGTGACCACCGTGATCACAGCGGCGCCGGCGGCCGTGACCTTGAACCAATCCCATGCGTCGCCCGAGGACGGATCGATGCTGTCGTCGATGGGGGTGCCGGGCACCAACGTGGCCGCCGCCGTGGGCATGCCGTCGGGGTCGGCCGGACCCCCGAGCGCGGGATACGAGATCCAGCCGGCGACGATGTCGAAGGTTCCGCTGCCGAACCAGGTGCTGACCCGCACCTGGTAGTCGCCCGCCGCGCGGATGACCACGGCGGCCTGCTCGGCGCCGGACTCGCCGCCGAGGTCCTGATCGACCTGGCCGTCGGGGAGCGTCTGGCCGACGGCGTCGGCGATGGCCAGTTGCAGGTCGACGTCGCCGCTACCTCGCACCACCACGGTGAGCACACCGGGGGTCTCCGCGTTAAAGGTGAACACGGCCGGGGGGCGCCATCGCCGGCGCTGCCTTGCATGACCTGGTTGAGTTGCAGCGCTTGCTGAGCGTGTGCATGCGCCGGGAAGGAATTGGTGAGCGCCAGTACAACGATCGTAACGACGGTCGGCAAGATGGGGTGGCGCATCATAGCTCCTCACATGAACAGCAGCTCGAACGCGAGCGGCTCCGTGCCCATGGTGCCTGAAAGTAGCGCGGGACTCGACCTCTAACCGGCCTGGGCAGGCCTACATCCAATGGCGCCGGCGCCTCTCACGCAGAGACCGGCGCGGCCGCCCAGCCCTCGAGATCGCGCAGGCACTCTGCGAACGCGGTAGCGATTGACATGAGCTCGCGGGGCCGGTCGGCGAACTTCTGGTTGACCTCGAGCTCGACGGCGATGTACGACACCCCGTCGTGCAGCTCACGAATGCGCGGCAGGATGCCGTCGGCGGTGCCCGAGTAGGGACGATTGAGCCACACAACGAGCCCCGTACGTTCGCTCAGCGCGGCGCGCAGCTCGTGCACCAGCGGCGCCTCGGGCTGCCGGTAGGGGTCGTGGAGCAGGCCGATGTCGTTGCCGCGCACGTTGTTGCCGAGCCGCGGCGTGTAGGTGTGGATGCAAAGGTGCACGCAACGCCCATGCTGCTCGATGATGCGGGCCACCCCTTCGGACACACCGTTGCGATACGGCAGGTAGTACTCCCGGATCCGGCGCTGGATCTCGTCGGCGGTCAGGCCGCGGTTGAACGGGATGCGATGGCCGTCCGAACGTCGACGCACCAGCACGGAGTTGCCCACCGTTCGGTTGAGGTCGACGACCAGCCGCGAATACTGTCCCGCGTGCAGCGGTGCATCGAACATGTCCGCCAACCGCTCGGCAATCTGCAGGGCTCCAGGATCCCAGGCGATGTGTAGGTCGAGCATCGCGGCTGGGGCTCTCATGCCCGCGGGCAAGCGGTTGCTGGCGTGCTCGCAGCTCACCAGCACTTGTCGGGAATCGAGGCTCATGAATTGATCGCCGGGGGCCGCGGCCGAGCGGCCGCTCCGAGGAGAACGTCGACACAGCATACCCGAACGCTCTGGCATACTTGGAGGCATGCTTCCTCGGTTGATCCTCGGTCTTTTCGTTTCCTGGCTCCTGCTCGCCGTCATTCGTGCCGTTCTGCAGAGCGTCGCGCCGCGTACTGCGCACCGTCGTCGTGGCACCCCGACGCTCGGCGCGCAGGCCCAGCGGCGGAAAGCACTTGCCGTCCTCGGTCTCTACGAAGGCGCCAAGCCGGCCGAGATCAAGAAGGCCTACAGGGACCTCGCCGGCAAGTATCACCCCGATCGAGTGGCGCACCTGGGACCCGAATTGGTGGAGTTAACCTCGGAAAAACTCAAGCAGATCAACGGGGCGAAGGACTTTCTCCAGGGGAAATAGCGCTGGCGTCCCGCTAGCGCGGTTATCTCAGCGGGTTACGTCTGCACGAGCGCGATGACGGCATTGCGCTTCATTCGGGTCCAGGCTAGCCCGGGAAGTCCTTCAGCACCCTGTTAGACTGGGCCGGTGAGATCGACGAGCCGGGATCCTCGTACTCTGGGCAAGCAGCCGCGCGCCGCTGTGTGCGCCCTGGTGATGTTGTGTATTGTCGCGGCCGCCGTATCGACGGCGGGGGCGCGAGGGCAACAGGTCGCCGGCGGCGACCACCGACCCGGCGCCGGCGAGTTCTGGAAGGATCCCGACGGCAACCCGCTGCCGTTCCAGACCGACGAAGAAGTTCTCGAGTTCCTGCGCACCGCCGAGATCGAGTCGATCGACGACATCGGGCTCGGCGTCACCAAGCCGCGGCGGGCGGTGCTGCACAAGGACGGCATTCGCATGCGGGCGGCGCTACGCGACTACGACGAGACCTTCGCGGCACAGCGTATCGACGGTGTCTTTTATGCGCGGTTGCGCGACTCCTATGAGTTCGACATCGCCGCTTACGGATTGGCCCGTGTTATCGGCCTCGACCACATCCCCCCGGTCACGTTCCGCCGCATCAGCAACAACCAGGTGTCGCTGCAGGCTTGGCTCGAGGGTGGCTTGATGGAGTCGGACCGCATCGCCGGCAACATCACCCCTCCTTCGCTCTCACGCTTTCGCCAACAGAGGCAGGACATGCGCGTGTTCGACTCGGTAATCGGCAACGTCGACCGCAACACCGGCAACGTCCTGATGGACGGTCACTGGAACTTCTGGCTCATCGACCATTCGCGCGCCTTCATGCGCAACGACGACACCTACTATCTGGAGCGGGTGACGGCGTGCAGCCGCTGGTTGTATGAGCGTCTCAAGACGTTGACCGTTGACGAAATCACGCCGGTGATGTCGCCGCCGCTCACCGCTTCGGAGGTCAACTGGGTGTTGAAACGACGCGACAAGGTCATCGCGCACATCGATGCGCTGATCGCAGAGAAAGGCCCGGGCGCGGTGCTCCTCGAGGGCGGCAGGTGACGGAAACGCCGACCACCGACCAGCGCATGCAGACGGTCAGCCTGTTTATTCTGGCGACCGTTGCGGTGGCGTTTGCACTCTACTGGCTGCAGGCGGTAATGGTGCCGTTCGTGCTGTCGCTGTTCATTGCGGTGGGTCTGTCGCCCCTAATCGGTTACTTGCACCACAAGCTGCGGGTGCCGCGCTGGGTGGCGGTGTTCCTCACCTTGGTCCTGGCGGTGGCGATCCTCACCCTGCTCGGCGTCATGCTCACCACCTCGGCGAGCAGGCTCGCCGCCAACGCCGGCAACTACCAGGCACAGGTACTCTCGCTGATCGACGGTGTGATGGCCCGGCTGCCGATGATCGAGGAATTCGGCTTCGACCCGGACGAGGTCATCCGGCTGCCGCTCACCGCCATCAGCACGGTTGCGGTGGGGCTCACCAACGCCATCGTCTCCCTGGTGTCGCAGGGATCCGTGGTGTTGATCTTCCTGTTGTTCCTGCTGCTCGGCGGCAGCGTTCGGGAGGCCCCGGCCGGTGGCATGTGGGCCGAAGCGGAAGGGCGGGTTCAACGGTACCTGGTGTTCAAATTTATCCTCTCGGGGGTCACCGGCGTGCTGGTGGGCACCATCCTCGCGTTCCTCGGCATCGATCTGGCCATGGCCTTCGGGCTCATGGCCTTTCTGCTCAACTTCATCCCCAGCATCGGTTCGATCGTCGCCACCCTGCTGCCGCTTCCCGTGGTGCTGGTCAGCGCCGATATTTCCGTCACCACGGCGGTGCTCGCCATCCTGCTCCCCGGTGCCGTCCAGATGCTCATCGGCAACGTCATCGAACCCAAGCTCATGGGCGACGAACTCGACCTGCACCCGGTAACCATCTTGCTGGGACTGATGATCTGGGGGGCGCTGTGGGGCATCGTCGGCATGCTCCTGGCAACGCCGATGACCGCGGTAATGAAGATCATGTTCGAGAGGATGGAGCTCACCCGCCCCATCGCCAACCTCTTGGCCGGACGTTTCGACGAGCTGGGCCAGGCTTGAACCAAGGTCTTGAACCTGCGCGAGCCTTCACAGGAGTCCTTGATCCGGTCCCAGGCGACCGTAGACGGACTCATCGCCGCTGGGAAGCTGTCGGCATGGGCCCGCGGCGCCTACACCGAGCTCTGCCGCAAGGTCGCGGATGACGCCTTCCCCTGCACGTTCGGCACGGTTGCCCTGGAGAAGGGAGACATCCTGTTCGCGTTCATCGAATCGGGTGCCGCGTCGGCGCGGCGCGACGAGCTGGTAAGCACGTTCACCGAATACGCACGATTCGTCAAGGGCCAGACCCGCGTGCGCGCCTCGATGTGCCCGCTGGCAATCTTCATCCCCCCGCCCGACGGCTGGGACACCATCGAGGACTATTTTGACGAAAGTTGGAAGCTGCTCGCGGCCCTTCACGCACGCGATCCCGAGCCCTGGCCCCACCGAATCCCGTCGGACCCCGACACACCCGGCTGGTCGTTCTGTTTCGCCGGCGTCCCTCTCTTCGTGAATTTCAAGACACCACTCCACGGTGATCGTCGCAGCCGTCGCACCCGGCGCAGCTACCTCTTGCTGGTTCAGTCACGTGATGGATTCGATGTCGTTGCCGGCAACACGGCCAAGGGCAGAGACGCGCGCCGGATCATCCGCGAAAAGCTGGCGGCATATGACCGCGTGCCGATTTATCCGGCGCTCGGCCACTACGGCACGCCGGAGAACCGAGAGTGGAAGCAATACTTCGTTCCCGAGACCAACGAGCCGATGAGCAAGGCGTGTCCGTTTCACCCCAAGAGCAACAAGGATTGAAGCAGCGCGGTGCCTCCGAGGAGGCGGGCAAGCATCCTACGTCGTGAACGAGCTACCGCCGGTTGGCGGGACTGATAAACTCAGGGAACTCGCGCCCCCATCCACGCCCACCCGGCGCCGGCGGGCTGCGGATCTCAGCGAGCACTAGAGTCGCCGTGACTCACTGATACAACTAGAGATTTTCTTACGGAGGGGTAGCGAAGCCTGGCCGTACCGCGCCCGACTCGAAATCGGGTTCTCGGGCTATAACCCCGGGACGTGGGTTCGAATCCCACCCCCTCCGCCTTTTCTTTGTTGACGGGCATTTAGGTGCCTCAGCTGCCCTAGACGCGCGCCCCGGCTGACTCGTCTCCGGGGCCGCTTCGTGGCCTTGCGTAGCAGTTTGCGTAG
>SMVB01319812.1_pt1 | contig 23638 bp, 23 predicted proteins | sample 2456461 | NCBI WGS metagenome assembly SMVB01 (sample SAMN11095934, study PRJNA526329) | marine sediment metagenome | biome: Marine sediment; feature: Surficial sediment; material: Deep marine sediment; isolation source: Hadal surficial sediment | place: Pacific Ocean | collected 2014-05 | depth...
ATAGCCAGGCGAGCGATGCGGCGATATAGACCCCTCCGTAGGCGGCGAAGGCGCGGCCCGCATAGACGCTATCGATGCGTGTGAGCAGGTAGGCGAAGAGAACAAGCGCGGCCATGCCGGGCACCAGCCACAGCGCGCTCTTCCCGAGCCGCAGCCACGCCCAGAACGCGAAGCACCCGCCGATCTCGGCGATGGCGGCGGCAACGTAGATGGCAAAGGCGCGCAATCGCTTCCCCCGAATGAAAGATAAGGGCGGAGCTTAGCAGATGGGGCGGCGGCGGGCATGGGCGGACAGGTTCTCCTCTAATATCCCCCTCCGACCCGTGGCAGTTGCACCAGCAATTAGATTCACTTGAAGAGATTCAGCGTTAAGATGGTGATTAAAGATTCCTCGACAACGCCAAAACGTGCTGCAAGATACACTTATGCCGAAGGTAAACTCTGACATTCTTATTTGGGCGCGTGAAACCGCCGGGCTTTCCGAAATGGAGGCTGCGAAAAAATTGGGCCTAAGCGGGCCTGATCGACTGAAAGCACTTGAGTCTGGTGAGCGCGAACCGAGTCGGCGTCAACTGGTTAACATGTCTCAAAAATATCGCCGCCCGCTTCTGACGTTCTATTTGCCGACGCCGCCTAAAGAGAGCGACAAAGGTCAAGATTTTCGCACACTTCCTGAGGCGACAACTCCCGGCTCCAACGCCCTACTCGACGCACTCCTCCGCGACATTCATGTTCGGCAAGGGTTAGTTCGCTCAGCGCTTGACGAGGCCGAAGACGATGAACCGCTCCATTTCGTAGGTTCTTATAGAATGGGCGATGGCATAGATGCTGTTGTCACAAATATGCGCGATGTGTTGGGCTTCTCTGTGGAAGACTTTCGTGCAAGGCGGACCGTTACTGATGCCTTCGCAGCTTTACGTCGCGCAACGGAAAAGGCCGGTGTGTTTGTTCTACTTATGGGCAACCTTGGGACCCACCACACCAACGTAGACACGAGAATGTTTCGCGGCTTTGCCCTTGCCGACGAAGTCGCGCCTTTTATCGTCATCAATGAAAACGATTCTCGTGCAGCTTGGTCTTTCACGCTTCTTCATGAACTCGCTCACATATTTTTGGGGCAGACCGGCATAAGCGGATACGACGGAGAGGCGGAGATTGAGAAGTTTTGCGACTCTGTCGCCGGGCTATTCCTCTTAAATCCGTCTGAACTGGTAGGAATAATCAGGCGTGAAAATACTGGCCTTGAAGAAATTGTCAGACGGATTGGTGCGTTCGCGAGCGCCGGAAACCTTAGTCGTAAGATGGTGGCCTACAACCTATTACGATTCGGTCACATTGATAGTGGAACCTACAGGGAGATAAGTGCTGTTTTTGATGCTGATCGCATTGCAAGCGCAAAGGACGACAGCGAGCATAGTGGCACCCCCAACTATTACACAGTAAGAAGGCATCGTATCGGTCCTGAGTTGGTCGCCTTTGTAAAGCGGATGGTTGCCGATGGCACTTTGTCCACAACTAAGGCTGGACAAGTTCTTGGCGTCAAGGCAACCGCCGTAAACCGGCTTATAGACAACGTCAGTACAGCCTGAACATTATGGTATTCCTTCTCGACGCCGACACGTTGATACGCGCCGATAGGGTCTATTATCCACTGATGCGGTTCCCAGTTTTCTGGGATTGGCTCCAGCACAACGGCAATGCGGGGCATGTCAAAATTCCGGTGGAGCAATACGAAGAGGTAGTAGTTGGCAATGGGGTACTTGTCGACTGGTTGAAGGACGAGAAAAACAAGGCCGCGCTGCTTTTTGATGCGGAGGCAGACCCAAGCCTCGTTGCAGAGGTAACGGAGAATGGATATGCTCCGGATCTTGATGAAGCAGAAATAGCAAAACTCGGGCGCGATCCATTTCTGATTGCCTATGGATACGAGTTGAAGCAACAACGTTCTGTGGTGACTTTCGAAGTTTCGGCTCCGAAAAAACAAAGAGCCAACCGAAAAATTCCGGACGTGTGCAAGGCATTAGGAGTTCAGTGCTACACCCTTTTTGATCTCATTGAGACACTGGATTTTAGGACCGACTGGAAGCCTTAGAAATCACCAAACGGAGACCACACCAAAAGGCCCGGCATCACGCCGGGCCTTTTGGTGTTGAAAGCGCGCCGTGATGGGGCGCAAGCCGGAGCCTGAGCCTATGCTGCCTTGCGCCGCGGCCTACTTCTTCGCCCGCCCCGCGCGCTTCAGCCCGGCGCGTTTCATGACGCCGTCGAGGCGTTTGGCGACCTCGGGGCTGGCCGGGGCCATGGGCAGGCGGTGGTGGTTGCGGGCGATCAGCCCCATCTTCCACATCATGTATTTGATGGGGATCGGGTTGGTGTCGTAGAACACCGCCTCGTTGAGCTCGGCCAGCTGGTAGTGGAGCGCCTTGGCGCGCTTCAGGTCGCCGGCATCGACCGCCTCGCACATCTGGGCGAGCTTCTTGGGGTGCAGGTTGCCCACCGCATTCATCAAGCCGCAGGCGCCGACGCAGAGCATGGGGAAGGAAAGGTCTTCCAGCCCCACGAAGACCCGCCAATCGGGGCCGAATTCGCGGATCATGGAGGTGGCGAAGCCGAGATCGTTGAAGGCGTGCTTCATGCCGACCATGTTGGGGGCCGCCGCGGTGATCTCGCGGAGCGTATTCAGGGTCACGTTGACCGCCGCCCGGCCGGGGATGTGATAGATCATCACCGGCAAGGAGGTGCGCTTGCACAGGTTGATGTAATAGCGCGCCAGGCCGCGCTGGGGCGGGCGGATATAGTACGGGGTGACGATCAACAGCGCATCGGCGCCGGCGGCCTCGGCGGCTTCCGAGAGCGCCATGGTTTCCGATTCCGACTGCGACCCGGTGGCGCACACCATGGGCACCCGGCCGCGCCCGACGTCGATGCCTTCCCGGTAGATTTCGATGCGCTCATTGATGGTCATGGAGGAGGGCTCCGACGTGGTGCCCGAAAGCAGGATGCCGTGGCTGCCGTTGCGGATGGAGAAATCGACGCAGCGCCGGAACGAGTCCATGTCCACCGCGCCGTTGACCTTGAACGGGGTGATGATGGGCGGGTACGAGCCCCGCAGGAAATTCTTCTTCAGCTTGATCACGTCACGCCACCTTTTCGCGGTTGGTCTCGAACCCGGCCTGGGACCCCAACAAAGAGATCGCCCCCTTGAGGTCTTCCTGCCAGAGCAGGGAATCGGCGTTGATCAGGAAGGGCATGTCCTGGATGGTCATCTCGTAGACCGGGCCGACGTCCGAGGCATGGTTGTGGATCGCCCAGCCCGGCGCCGACAGCATCAGATCGCCGGCCTTCCAATCGTAGCGCTTGCCCTGGACCACCGAATGGCCCTCGCCGCCGAAATAGTAATTGATGGCGGCCGAGGCGTGGCGGTGGGGCCGATCGACGATGCCGGCCGGCCGGATGGTGATGCAGGAGAAGAAATTGGGGTTGGTGCCGTTGGTCCGCCCGGTGACCGGATCGTAGAGCAGATAGAGCCTGCGGCCCTTGTACTTGGAGCCGAGCGCGGCCAGCTTGTCGAGCTCTTCCTTGACCTTGTCCCAGGGCCAGTGATGGGGCTTGACCTCGATGGGTTGGGGGTTGATCAGCTCTTCATAGGGCTTGAGATAGGCGCCGTCGTCGGTCAGCTGGAAGGTGCCGTACGGGCTCTTGGGCTTCTCCTCCGCCTCGCCCTCTTCCTCGACCGCGCCGTGGTCCGCCGCGCCCGGCAGCGGTGGGTCCTCGTCCAGCCAATGGACCTTGAGGCGTTCCAGCATGGGCGCGTTGGAATAACGCAGCCGGACCTGCACGGCGTCGGTGTCGTTGACGTATTTATGGACGCACATGGCCGGCACCGTCAGCAGGTCGTATTGTTTCATCCCGAAGGTCTTCTCGCCCATCACCACCTTGCCGCCGCCCTGGATCGGGAAATCGATGATCGAGGCGTTCTGGCGCACGAAGGCGGTCTCCTCGCCGGGGTTGAGCACGTCGAGGGAACAAGAGATGCCCGGGGTGAAGCTGAGGGTCCCCTCCTCGGCCCGGGGATGGACGAAATAGGTGCGCCGGACGCCGTTATTGGGCGCCGCCATGCGGGATAACCGCGCCGCCTCGGCGTCGATGGCATCCTTGCAGACGATGAACGGTTCCCACAGGTCCAACGAGTGATCGCCCCAAACGTGGCTGTCGGGCGATTGGCGCCCCGAGCGTTCCACCAGCTTGGCTTCTACGTCTTTGAGTTCGGTCATATCGGTAACCTCCGTAGTCCGCATGTCGGGTATCTTGGCATGATCATAGGCCCGGGGCGGCGGCCGGTCACGTCAGCCGGGGCTTGGAGCGGCGCGGATGGGGGACTTCGGTGCCCATGCCCTTGGCCCGGGCGCGCTTGAGTATCTCCACCGCGGATGCGATGTCGGCCAGGCCCATGCCCATGAATTTGTAGATGGTGATGTCGGCGCCCTGGGGCCGGGGCTTGGCGTCCCGCACCAGGTTGCAGATCGGCGTGACGGCATCCCAGCCGCCGGCCCGCGCCGCGTATTCCATCAGCTCGCGCGAGCCCTTCTGGACCTGGGCCAGGTTGTCGCAGACGATCTTGTCGCAACGCTCAAGCACGCTTTGGTCGATCTCGGCATTGGTCGGGATGATGGCGCCGCCGGCGTTGATATGGGTGCCCGGCGAGACGTGATCGGCGAACAGGAAGGGTTCCTTGGCGCGGGTGAAGGTGGTGATGATGGGGCAATCCTTGGCCGCGTCTTCCACATTGTCGCAGGCGATGATCTCGAAATCGAAGGCGGCCTTGAGTTGGTCGACGAAAGCATCGCGGTTGGCGGGGGTGCGGCTCCACACCCTGACCCGCTTGAGCGCGCGCACGGCGGCGATGGCCGCGACCTGGGGCAGGGCCTGGTGGCCGGACCCCATGATGGCCATTTCATCGGCGTCCTCCGCCGCGCACCATTTGGTGGCGACCGAGCTGAGCGAGGCGGTGCGCATCTGGCCCAGGGCAAAGGCCTCGACGATGGCGGCGATCTGGCCGTCTTCTGAGTTGTGCATGACGATGAGGGGCGCGGCGCCGAGATTGGCGTTGGACCAGACCTTGGCCCCCACCAGGCCGTCGCCGGTGAACTGGGCGCCGGTGACGTTGAGCGACCCCACGTCCCACACCGTCTGGGTCTTGGTCATGTTCACCGCCTTGCCCTCGGCCTCGGCCACCAGGCCCTTTTCCAATGCTTGCGCCGAGCCCGAAAGGTCGATCAGATCGCAGACGTCGGCCTCGGTGATCCAGAGAAAGGTATCGGGTACCTTGATGTCGGCCATGGCGTGGTGTTCCTTCTCTGCGTTATTCCCGCCCGGGGCGCGGCGCCCGGTGGTGCTAAGTCTCTGCGCCGAAGATCGAGGCCACCGGCGGCTCCAGTTTCAGGGTATTGGATATCATGGCGTGGGTCACGGTGCGGCCGATCAGCCACATCACGGCGACGGTCTGCTCCGGTCCGATGGCCGCGATCACGGCGTCGAGTTGCGCTTCCACGCCCCGGCCGCTGCCCTCCATGACGGCGATGGCGAAGGCCTGGACCGCGCGTTCTTCCGCGCCGAACACGCCGCCGTCACCTTGGGCGGGGGTCATGGCCTCGCGGATCCAGTCGTCGGAAAACCCCAGGCGGCGGGACAGGCGCTCGTTCTGGTACTGCTCGTAGCGGTTGGCAAGCCTTGAAGACAGCGCCAGCGACACGATTTCCGTGAAATTGTCGGGCAACGCCTGCTTGAGGCTTTCGGTGATGGTGTGGAAGCCGCCCATGGTTTCCGGCGCATGGGACATCACCTTGAAGAACTCGCCGAGATAACCGAGCCTTTCCACCCGGGCGCGGAAAACCTCTTGCAGCGCGGGCGTGAGCTGTTCGAACTCGAGCCGGGGGATATCGGCGCTCATGCCGCCCGGCCTCCCTCGTCACCGGCCTCGTCACCGGCCTCGTCGCCCTCGAACAGCGAGGCCACCGGCGGCTCCAGCCCAAGGGTGTTGCAGAAGATCGCGTGCATCAGGCAGCGGCCGACCGACAGCAGGATGCCGGTCGCCTGCTCGGGCCCCACCGCCGCGATCACCTCCTTGAACAGGTCCTGGCAGTCGTGGCCGCGCCGGTAGATGGCGGCCATGGTGAATTTCTGCACCGCGCATTCTGCGTCGCTCATGTGGCCCCCGGGCTCGGCCTGCAACTGGTTGACCTGGGCGATCCATTCGCGCCCGAAGCCGAGCTTGTCGGCGAGCCCCTCGTGCTGGTTGCGCTCGTAGGTGTTGCCCATGACGCCGGCGGTGGTGAGCGCCACCAGTTCCACCGCCTTGGCGTCGATTTCTTGCTTGAGAGCCTCGGTCAGTTCACAGAACTGGTACATGGATTGCGGCACGTTGGCGCCGATCTGCCAGATTTCGCCGCAATAGCCGAGCCGCTCCACCTTGGGCCGGAGCGACTCCTTGAGGTCGGTCGCGAAATCCTCGAAGGCGATGCGCGGGATCAGGTCCGGGCCGATGGTCTCGCTCATGAATTGGTCTCCCTCTCTCTCTCCGGGGTCCTGGCCCCGGGGTCCTGGCCCCGGGGCCGGGGATTGGCGGGCCAAGCCGCCGAAAGCCCCTAAACCTCCACGTAGATGTCCTCGCCCTCGACGCGGACGGGGAAGGTCTTGATGTCCTCCACCACCGGCACGCCCTTGGCCTTGCCGGTCTTGATGTCGAACAGCCCGGCATGGAGCGGGCATTCGACGCAGCCGTCCTCGATATAGCCTTCCGACAACGATGCATAGGCATGGGTGCAGACGTCGTCGGTGGCGTAGAACGTGCCGTCCAGATTGAATATGGCGATCTGCTGGTCGCCCACGGTGACCCGCTTCGCCTCGTCTTCCGCAATCTCCGTGGTCTTCGCGACTAAATGGGATGCTGCCATAAAACACTCCGCCATGGTGCTGGTCTTCAAGCCCGGGGCGGGCCCGCGGCCTCAGGCCACGCGCGGCCGAGCACCCCCTTGGCGCCAGCCAGGCTGTCGTCGATTCCCGCCGCCGCCGCGCCGGCCGCCGGGGGCCGGGCACAAAAATGCCTTCCTATCTAATGCTTAGAATTCGTACTTTCGTTTGGGAACCTTGTCAACCCTACCCTGAGAAGGGGTACGCCGCTGGGGCGCCGAGGCCGGGGTCATGGCCAACGCCAGGTGATCACCCATTGCGGCAGGGCGACCAATTCGGCGACGAAATCGACGCTCAGGGTCAGCGCCAGCGCGCCCAGAAGAGAGACCGCGACGCCGATCACCACCCGGGCGTCGAACACCTCGTGCTCGCGGCTCAGCACGGTCGAGAGCCCCACCCGGAACACCAGCGACAGGCGCAGGATCGGGGCGACCACGGTCACCGGGGCGATGGCAAGGGCGAGGTAGCGGAACATCTGGGCGACGAACACGAATAAGCCCGAGATGGTGAACCACTTGGCGGCAGCCCGGTCCACCCTGAGGACATGGGCGCACCGGCCCGGCAGCAGCAGGACCAGCAAAAAGGCCATGGTCGCCGAGACGTAGGAGATCAACCCGCCGGCCATGGCGAGCCCGGTATCGGCAAGGCCGGCGCGCACCAGGGTGGGGCTCAGCCCGTATCCCAGGGCGGCCATGAACGCGGCCATGCAGCCGGCCAGCATGTTGGGCTGGAAGGCCTTGGTGTTTTCACCCGCCCCGCCCCTGGACCGCGGCGAGCGCCGGGCCATGACCAGCGGCCCCAAAACCACTAAGGCGATTCCGATGACGCGCAGGACCGTCAGTTTCTCATCGAGCAGGATCACGGCGAAGGCCAGCGCCGCCAACAGGGAGACCTGCTGCACCGGGCCCGACAGATTGGCCCCCATCTCCCTGACCGCACGGTAATTCCAATAGCGGCCCCAAACGAAATGAAGGATCCCGGCGAGCGCCAGGTAGCCGGTCCCGGCCCAGCCGAATTGGCCGATGGCGCCCAATTGCCCCGCCGCCAGGGCGGCCACGACAAACAGCGGCACGCCGAGGGGCACCGTGATGGCGATGGCCTGAAGGACGCTGCCGGTCAACACCCCGCGGCGGACGGTGGCGGTGTTGAAGCCGAACGTGGCGGCGGCGCAGATGGCGAAGAAGGCACCAAGCATGGCGCGCGAGACTAGAGCACTATCCGGCCAAATTGAACCATTTGACCGGGATGATTTTACCCCAAGGCTAGGCGCGCATCGCATGTCATGCGAAGCGTGCAGTCGATTGGAAACCATTTGGCGGGAATTCGCCCTGGTGCACCGCCCCATCGAAGGAACCGGCCGCAACCGGACGGCCCGTTTGGGCCCGTTTGGGAGAGAGAGGGAAAATGCTGGAAGGTGGGAACCGGGCGGCCGGGTGAACCCCGCCCCGGCAAACGGCGCGCGCCTATCCCGCGAAGTGACACAACGCGATCACGGTATCCCTGCGGCCCCAAAAACTCGCGGTCTCGATGCTGAAGGTCACGTATTGATGGCCGCCGTGGTAGATCACGTTGGCGCGCTTGGCGTCGCGCCTGCCCATGCGCATGACCACGCCGTAATGCTCGTCGAGGACCAATTGGCCGCCAAAGGACCGGCAGGCCGCGCCACTGGCCCCGCCGGTGTCGGATTTATGGGCGAAACCGAGGTAACCCTTGCCGGTCTGCGCCCCTGCCGGCAGGGCAAGCATAAGGATCAGGAGTGTAGAGAATATCATCACTCTCATGAGTATCGTCCCGCTTTCGTGCCTGCACGTATTTCCTAAGTAGAGAATATAGCCACTTAAATTCAACACCTTGCCTCAGTTTTTAGGAAGGCGAACGTGCGTTGGGCGGCATTCATACTTGTTTTACTTTCGCCGATTACATTTAAGGAATAGTGAACGCGTAATTCTATCGGGGGTCACAAATGCCACGTGACGAAGAGACCATTATCAGGGACGGCCATTTCCTCGAGCGGATTCCCCAGGAAATCCGGGAAACCTTCACGGATCGGCAGATCGCCGCCGTCGAACAAGCCTTCGGGCGCGGGCGCCACGGAGTCGATATCCGCGTCTCCGTGCCGCTGCCGGGGGGCCGACGCTACCTCGTGCTGCTCTTGGGCAAGGAGCAGCGATCCCGGGAACGCCGGCGTTTCGAACGGCTGCGTCAACCGGTGCTCACGGCGATGAACGTCATCGCCATGGCGACCATGGGGATGCTGATTTTCTTTTTCGCCGTTGGCCTCGCCCACACGATGTTCAAGTAACGCGGTCGGCTTGATAGACATTCGGTAAATAATGAAAATGAGACCAAGAGCTTCCAGAACCAAAAGATTCGCCGCCGCGGCGATCATCGCCTTGGGCATGGTCTTCGTCCTTGCCGGCGCCCGGCCCGCGCTGGCGGAGTTCGCCGCGGGGCAGAGCGCTTTCAACAAAGGCGATTACTCGATCGCCAGGCGAGAGTTTCAGCGCCCGGCCTACGGCGGCGACGCCGTGGCGCAATATTACATGGGCGTGATCTATGGCGACGGGTTGGAAGTCGAACAAAGCCTTGAGGACGCCCTGGTATGGTTCAGTTGCGCGCAGACAATTGGCCTGCCCGAGGTCTTGGGACGGGATGCGAAACGGCGCCGGGGCGCTATCCTGGCGCGCATTTCAAGCTACGAATTGGAACAAGTGGCATTGCGTGCCGATTCCGTCTGCGGCGGGGCGAAAGCAAAGAAAAAACCAAACCCCTCCGATGACAAGGACGCCCTCGAGAACATCCGCCCGGTACGCGGTTTCTGGGCGATGTTGTTCTTTTTCCCGGGCGATACCATGGTGACCGGGGCCGCCGTGGTGTTTCACGAACTGGGGCTTGGTTTCGTAAAAGACTTCCTGGTGGGCATCGTCATGTTTTTCGGGGATGTCCTGTTCGGGCTGTTGGCCCTGATCGGCTGGATCATAATCGGCAGGATCATCCACCTCTTCAGCGAACCCGTTTGGAAGAAGATTTTGGCCCGTGATCCCTTGACCCATAGCGACTCGGCGGGTGGAACGGCGGGGCAGCAGGGCTCCGAAGCCGAAGCGGAATAACCCGGCGGCGGCAGAGGGGACCGGGGTCCCCATGACCCGCGCCCAGGCCGCCTTTGCCGGGCACGGGTCCTTCAGCGAAATTTGGAAGATGCTCTAGGGCCGCGCCAGGTCGCGAAGCCGCGTCGCTTCGTCGGCCAGGTCCTCGTCGCTGACCGCCTTGCCGCTTTCCACCAACTGGCGGCAGGCGCGCATTTCCCGGCCCTGGTTGAAGGCGGTGGCGCCGACCACGCGGGGGCCCACCATGGTGAACACGATGCCCCGGCCGGACGCGGGATCGCCCCGGGTCACCAGCCGCTCCCAGCTCTCGGGCGCGCCCACCACCTGCAGGTTGAGATCGAACTGGTCGGACCAGAACCAGGGCAGCTCCGCATAGGGCACGGGCTCGGTGACCATGTTGCGGGCCACGGCGATGCCGCTGTTCTGGGCATTGGCCCAGGATTCGAGGCGCAGGTGGCGGCCCAGGATGGGATTGAAATGGCACGCGGCGTCGCCCGCCGCGAAGATATCGGCATCCGATGTCAGGCCGTATTCATCGACCATGATTCCGTTGCCCACATCCAATCCCGCGTCTCCGGCGATTTCCTGGTTGGGCACGATGCCGATCCCCACCACCACCACGTCGGCGGCGATGGTTTCACCGTCGGTGCAGATCAGTTCGGCGACCCGGCCGTTGCCGTCGATGCGCTCCACCGACGTGCCGGTCATGATATGAACGCCCTTGGACCGGTGGAGGTCGGCCACCAGGGCGCCGACCGCCGGATCGGCGACCCGGGCGAGAACCTGGCCGGCCAGCTCGACCACCGTGACCCTGGCGCCCCGGGTTCGCGCGCTGGCTGCCACCTCGAGGCCGATGAAGCCGCCCCCGATCACCGCCACCCGGACGCCGTCGGTCAGCGCCGGGCGCAAGGCCAGGGTATCGTCGATGGTGCGGATGTAATGGATGCCGGCGAGATCGGCGCCGGGGCAATCGATGCGCCGGACCCGGGCGCCGGTGGTCACCAAAAGCTTGTCATAGCCGACCCGCCCGCCATCGGCGAGCACCACCGCGCGCCCAGGGCGGTCGATGGCCTTGGCCCTGGTCCCGAGACGGAGGTCGATGTCGTTTTCGTGGTAAAAAGCGGGCGGGTTGAGAAACGTCGTTTCCGCGCCCCCCGTGCCGCTGAGCAATTCCTTGGAAAGCGGCGGGCGTTCATAGGGAACGTGGGCCTCTTCGCCCATGAGCACGATGGCGCCTTCGAACCCCGCGCCCCGCATGGCTTCCGCCGCCCTGCCCCCGGCGTGGCCGGCGCCGATGATCACCATGGTTCCACCACCCGGCAATGCTTTCTCCCCCTGTCCATGGCGGCCCTGCTTCGGCCCACCGGCCCGCGCCCCTGGTTATCACCATTGGCACGCCGTTTCCAGGGCCCGCCCCTTAGCCGGGCGAAGCCTCAGCCCAGCTCCGCCGCCGCATCGACGCACAGATCGCCGGCGCCGTCGCGCACCCACAGGGCGACGGCGTGTTCCCCGTCGCGGCGGCCGCAGATGGTAAAGGGCGCGTCATCGAAGACCGGGGCCACGGCGCGGAATCGGAACCGGGTGATGGAAACGTCGGGCAGAGCGCGGCGCACCAGGTCGGCCAACAGCGTCGCCAGCAGCGGCCCGTGGACCACCAGGGCGGGATAGCCTTCCACCTCGGTGGTGAAGGGATGATCGTAGTGGATGCGGTGGGCATTGAAGATCAGCGCCGAATAGCGGAACAGAAGCGCGGCGGATGGCGTGATGGTGCGCGAAAAATCGCCCGTGCCCGGCGCCGGCCTGCCCGCGGGCGGCCCGCCGCCGCCGGCCGCGTCCCGGGTGACGCCCCGGTAGACTATGGTCTGGCGGTCGGTGATGGCGATGCCGTCGGCGCAGGCGATCTCATGGCGGATGGTGACGAAAACCAGCGGCCCCGTGCGCCCCTGCTTCTCGGCGATATCTTCGATCACCGAGCTGCGCGTCGCCTCTTCGCCGATGCGGATGGGCCCGGTGAAGGCCACGTCCGACGAGGCCCACATGCGCCTGGGCAAGGTCACCGGGGGCAGGAAGCCGCCGCGCCGGGGGTGGCCGTCGGCATCGAGCTCGGCGGTCTCGGCCAGGGGCAGGAAATAGAGCCAGTGATAAAGCGGCGGCAGCGGGTCGCCGGGGCTTGGCAGGGCTTCGCCGCGGTCCAAGGTCGCGTTCAGCGCCGCCACCGGCCGCGCCGCGACCAATTCGGTCATGGTCTCGGTACGGCCGATCCAAGCTTTAAGTTCCGTGCCGCCGTCGTTACCCCCCGCCATGCCCGCGTCTCCCTCGAATTTCACGCCACTGTGCCCCCAATGGGCCGGTCTGGCAACACAGGGCGCACCGGCTTTTGGGTTGACGCGCGGGCGCTTTACGGCGATCAGAAACCCGGCCGGGTGCCGCCCGGCCCCTATGGGGTGGGGTGGGGTCCGGTCCGGCGCCGCGACCGGGCACGCTTTTCAGTTAGATTCAGGCCAAAACCATTGGGGGCCAAATTCATTCGGGGTTAGCCTTAATCATGGAATTTACCGCTTCGACCATGATCGTCGCCTTCGCCGCCCTTGCGCTGGGCGGGTTTTCCAAGGGCGTGCTGGGCGTCGGCCTGCCCATGGTGACGATCCCGGTCTTTTCGACCTTCGCGCCCATCCCCGACGCCGTCGCCTTGACCTATATCCCGCTCCTGGCCGCCAATCTTTATCAGGCCCTCGCCGGGGGCCACTTCACCGTGGCCATCCGCAGGTTCTGGCCGATGCTGGCGGCGACCATGGTGGCCATCCCGTTGGGTTCCTTCGCCCTGGTTCGGCTCGACGCGGCAACCGTTGCCATCCTGTTGGGGTGCGCCGTCACCGCCTTCGCGGCAGCCTCGTTGATCCGGCCCACCATGGCCATCGCGCCCCGGTTCGAAAGACCCGTCAGTATCGCCGCCGGCGCGCTGGGCGGCTTTACCGGCGGCATGACGTTGATCGGCGGGCCGCCGGTGATCATGCTGTTGGTGGCGCTGCGCCTTGAGAAGGAGGAGTTCATCGGCATCATCGGCCTGGTCTACCTGACCCAGTTGATCCCGGCCGGTTTCGCCCTGGCCGGCATGGGGGTGCTCCGGGCCGAGCACGTCGTGCCGGGGCTGGCGGCGCTGATTCCCGTGGGCGCGGGGCTATTGATCGGCCAATGGGTGCGGAAAAGGATCGACCAAGAGCGCTTCCGCAAGGTGCTTCTGGTGTCCATGGTCATGATCGGCCTCAACCTGATCCGCAAGGCGGCGTTCTAAGGCGTCGCCTGTGGCGCGTCAGCTCAACGAACGGCCACGAAAAACGCTGAAGTTTGAAACTCCAGCAGAAAGATTTAACGCTTGTGTTGCATCGACCGGTTGAGGTCACCGTCATAAGCGGACCTTTGGTTAACGCCTTTTGATACCGTCAGGGGCGCCCGCCCCGGGGCCGGCTTGCCGCCCGCCCACTTCTTGACTAGTGTGGCTACCAATTGATTCATCGAGGCGAAGCAGAGCCCCATGAAAGTCATACGCGGCAATCTCAAGGGCAAGAAGGGCATCCCCAGGAACGGGCTGTGCCTCGGCGTGCACCGCGCCGGAATCATAGAACGGCGTCTCGCCAAGAAACTCAACCGTCCCCTGACCATCTGGTCGCTGCGTCCCGACAATGAATTCCTGGCTTACGACAAGGCCGATTTCCAAGACCGCGGCCTGAGCGCCACCGACAACCTCGACGAGATCGACGACGCCCTGATCTTCGGCGTCCGCGGCGCGCCGCCCCAGGTGCGCGAAGAGGCCGCCAAGCGCGGGCTCGAGATCGTCGCCGACGCCACCTGCCCCTACGTGGTCGAGCAGGAGGAAGCGGCGGTGAAATTCCTCGAGCTTGGGCTCAACCTGGTGATGCTGTCGGATCCCAACCACCACGGCATCCCGCGCATCCGCGGCATCGCCGAGAAGCTCGGGCGGCCGTTGTTCATCGTGCCCACGGTGGCCGAGATCGAGGATATCAACCTCACCCGCAATGAGCCCATCGGCGTCATCGTCCAGACCACGTTTTGGATCGAATCCTATAAGGAAATCATCGGAGCACTTCTCGACCGTTTCGCCGATGTCCATATCCGCAACACCGCCTGCATCGATTCGCTCCAGCGCCTGCCGGTGGTGGTGGAACTGGCGCGGGCGACCGACGCCATCGTCATCGTCGGCTGGACCGAGGGCATGACCACGCGCATGGTGGAGACCGCCAAGTCGTGCACCGACAAGGTGTTCGAAATCAAGCACCCCGACGACCTCGACCCGGCCTGGTTCCGCGGCGCCCAATCGGTGGGCGTGATCGGCGCCAACGAGACCCCGGAATGGATGGTCGAGGAAACCGTCAATCGCCTCGAAGCCTTGGCCTAGGGCGCACCGATGCCGAAGATCACCCTGATCCCCCTTAACCGCGTCATCGAGGTCGCGGCGGGCACCACCATCTTGGTGGGCGCCACCCGCCAGGGTATCGCCATCACCCACGATTGCACCGAAGGCATCTGCGGCACCGATATCGCGCGGATCACCGCGGGGGCGGAAAACCTGTCGGCAAAGACCGAGACCGAGGACATTACGCTGGAGACCATGGACGCCGGCCCCGACGACCGGCTGTGCTGCATGGCCAAGGTGTTGGGCGACGTCACCGTGGAGATCATCGAGGAAGACGGCTAGGCCATCAATCGGCGGCGACCCATGCGGTCAGCACCGACGGCAATCCCGACATGATGCATTGCCAGGTTTCTCCGCGGTCCTCGGACAGATAGAAACCGCCCTCGCCGCGTTGGGTGGGGTCGAAGCCGAAGCCGCGCGCGCCGTCTCCCATGCCCGCGAATATGGTGTTGGGGTCCGTGGGGTGGTGCAGCAACACCCACGGCGCCCATGGCATGTCTTCGGGCAGGTTGGCCGCCGGCCGCCAGCTTTCGCCATCGTCGTCGCTGAGCAGAACGTGCCCCAGCGGCGTGGTGTTTTCCCGCCGCCAGACGCCGGGCGACCCCTTGGCGCCGCCAAGAACCATCCGCAGCGGCTCCCCGGCGCAAAATAGCCACTCGTGGGAATAGCTGTAGCGCTCGGTGTAGGCCCAGGGCATTCCCTGCTCGGCGCGCCGCCATTCCCCACCGCCGTCGTCGCTCCGGTAAAACCCCCGGGCCGATGAAACGAAGTAGCGCTCTTTGTACCCCGGGTGATTTCGCAGCATGTGCATGTCGAGATAGGCTATCCCGGCGCTGGCATCTTGCCAGGTCTCGCCACGGTCGCGGCTGAAGACGATTCCCCCGTGTTCGAGGGTGAGATAGATCAATCGGGCATCGTCGGGATGAACGAAGATATGGCGAACGTGGGGGGGGATTTTGCCGTGGTAGGCCGCCGGCACGCTCCACTTGCTTTTAACCGCGTCGGGCATCCGCAACAGGCCGTCCAGGGGCTCCCAGGAGAGGCCATTGTCTTCGCTGCGAAGCAGGCCGATGGGACCCTTGCCGGCGTAGATCACGCGTTCGTCATGGGGATCGACGGTGAACGTGCGGACGTCCCCGTCGAGCACTTTCCGCCAGCTTTTGCCCCCGTCTTCGGTCCGGTAGCCGCCATCGAAGGCCACGGCGGCGAAAACCACTTGCGGCTTGTGGCGACAGCCCATCAGGTGTTCGAGGGTCTTGCCGGGAAAGAATTCTCCGATCTCGGTCATCGAAGTTCCCCTGGCGCGCATGACTTTCAGGCCGTTATTGAAAGCGACATAGTATTTTAGCGCCTCACTCATATCGGTTCCCCAACCTCTCCGGTGGCCAACGGAATTCGCTTCGCCTTCATGAGGGGAAACACCCCTTCAAATCGGCGGATGACGGGTAGTCTATAAAGAACACGCCTAGGGTCCACAGGAATAAACGCCGCGAATTTCGGCCGGCCGCGATGCCGGGTGTGCCTCGCTCCCCCATGGCAAGGGAAACCGCGACGGTGATGGGCCATGGCCGGGCGGGACCGATTGCGCCTCCCGGGCAAAGCCGGTACTCTTGGGCCAGGCTGAAATTTCAAGCCGGGCCCAAGCAATCCAGAGCCCCGCGGCGGCGAATTCCCGGGGGGCGTCAACGAGGCCCGCTTTAGGAGGAAACGAAATGGCATTCGACCTGATTGTCCGGGGCGGCACCATCGTCGATGGCGCCGGCATGCCCGGTTACCGCGCCGATATCGGCGTATCCGACGGCATCATCGCGGAAATCGGCGACCTGGGCGGCGAGGCCGCCACCGAGATCATGGACGCCGAGGGCATGGTGGTGGCGCCCGGCTTCGTCGATGGCCACACCCACATGGACGCCCAGGTGTTCTGGGACGACATCGGCAGCAATTCCTGCTGGCACGGGGTGACGTCGGTGGTCATGGGCAATTGCGGCTTTACCATGGGACCCTGCGCGGCGGCCGACAAGGACCTGGTGCTGCACAATTTCGAACGTGCCGAGGACATCCCCCGCGAAGCCATGATCCAAGGCATCCCCTGGACCTGGGAAACCTTCCCCGAATACCTCGACGTCGTCGACGCCTTGCCCAAGGGCATTAATTACGCGGGTTTCGTCGGCCATTCGTCCCTGCGCACCCATGCCATGGGCGAGCGCGCCATGGAAGAAGAGGGGACGCCCGAAGACATCGCGGCCATGAAGGTCCAGTTGGCCGCCAGCCTGCGCGCCGGGGCGCTCGGTTTCTCCACCTCCCGCACCGCCTCCCACCGCACCCCCGAAGGCAAGCCGGTGGCCAGCCGCCTGGCCTCTTGGGGCGAGGTCGAGGAACTCACCAATGTCATGGTGGATCTCGGCACCGGCATCTTCCAGATCGCCCGGGAGAACGTCATCCAAGACCCCATTGAGCGCCAGGCCGAGCACGACCAGATCAAGAACCTGGCGGTGGAGACCGGCGTGCCGGTCACCTTCGGCGGCACCTGGTACCGGCGGCCCGAACCCGAGGCCTGGCGCACCCAGTTCCGCATGGTCGACGAGACCATCGCCGCGGGCGGCAAGATGATGGTCCAGGGAACGGCGACCTGGAACGGCTCGTTACGCTCGTTCGAGACGGCGACCCCCTACGACATGATCCCGGTGTGGAAGGAATTCCGCAAACTGCCGCTGGAAGACCAGGAGAAGGGCCTGCGCGATCCGCAAATGCGGGCCAAGCTGACGGATGCGGTCAAGGCCCATAAGCACAAGCCCGACCCACGGCTGCCCAACCTTTACCAGCGGGCGGTGGACTGGGATTGGATGTTCCCCTACGACCATACCCTGCCGCCCTTCCGTTCGGTGGCCGAGGTGGCGGCGGAGCGCGGCGTCGCGCCCATCGACGCCTTCATCGACCTGGCCCTGGAGCATCACCTGAAGTTGTTCTTCATCCAGCCCAGCTTCAACGACGACCAGGACTACGTCCTCGCCCATATCCGCCATCCCCATTCGGTGGTGACCTTCTCCGACGCCGGCGCCCATGTGGCGACCACCTGCAGCCCCATCCATGGCCACCTCTTGGGCCATTGGGTGCGCAACGCCCAGGAGATTCCCCTGGAAATAGCGATCCGCAAGATCACCTTGGATATCGCGTCTTTCTGGGGCTTGAAGAAACGCGGCTGGCTGCACGAGGGCTATCACGCCGACATCTGCATCTTCGATCCCGAGACCATCGCCCCGGCCCTGCCGGAACTGTTCCACGACCTGCCGTCGGGCGCCCCCCGGATCAAGCAGAAGACCGACGGCATCAAGGCCACCATCGTCAACGGCCAGGTCCTGATGCGCGACAACGTGCACACCGGCGCTTATCCCGGCCAATTGCTGCGCGGTCCGCTGGCCCATAACTGAGACCCCCAGGCCGCCGCCGGGGCGCGCCTTGGTGCACCAGCCAAGGAGAGATCCATGGACTTTGACCTGTTGATCCGCAACGGAACCATCGTCGACGGCTCCGGCCTACCGCGCACCCAAGGCGACATCGGCGTGGTCGATGGGCGCATCGCCGAGATCGGCAAGCTGTCGGGCAGCGCGGCCGAGGTCATCGACGCCGAGGGCCACGTGGTGGCGCCCGGCTTCATCGACGCCCACACCCATATGGACGCCCAAGTCTTCTGGGACCCGCTGGGCACGTGCTCTTGCTGGCACGGGGTGACCAGCGTGATGATGGGCAATTGCGGGTTCACCCTGGCGCCCTGCGCGGCAGAGAACAAGCACATGGTGCTGCGCAATCTGGAACGGGCCGAGGACATCTCGCCGGCGGCCATGGAGGCGGGCATCGCCGACTGGTCCTGGGAAACCTTCCCGGAATACCTCGACGCCGTGGAGGCCCAGCCCAAGGGCATCAATTACGGCGCCTATCTCGGCCATTCGGCGCTGCGCAACTATGTCATGGGCGAACGCGCCTTCGAGGAAGCGGCCGGCGACGACGACCTTGCCGCCATGAAGCGCGTGCTTGCCGAGGGCCTGCGCGCCGGCGCCATCGGCTTTTCCACATCGCGCTCCACCAATCACCGCACCGCCGACGACAAGCCGGTCTCAAGCCGGCTCGCCACTTGGGACGAGGTCAGGGAGCTGGTCGGCGTCATGGCCGACGAGGGCGCGGGCATATTCGAGCTCACCCGCGAGAACGTCATGGCCAGCGAAGAGGCCGTGCGCGACTATTTCGACCGGGTGCGCGACCTTGCCGTGGAGACCAAGGTGCCGGTCACCTTCGCCGGCAACTATGGCCGCGAACGGGGCGATTTCTGGCTCAATTTCTACAACTGCGCCGATGAGATCGTCGAGCGCGGCGGCAAGGCGCTGATCCAGGCCCATTGCCGCTGGGCCTGCGCCCTGCTGTCGTTTGAGTCGAAGATGCCCTACGACGGCGCGCCGATCTGGAAGGAATTGCGCACCCGCCCCCTGGCCGACCAGGAAGCGGCGCTGCGCGACCCGGATATGCGCGCCAAGCTGGTCGCCGCCGCCCTGGAATTCGCCAAGCAGCCGGAAACCGGCGTCGCCGCCGAGGTGCGCACCCAGGTCGATTACGACTGGCTGTTCCCGCTGGAACGCATGGTCCCGCCCTACCCCTCGGTGGGCGATCTCGCCCGCGCCCAAGGCAAGGCGCCCATCGACGTGGTCATCGACATGGCCTTGGACAAGCACCTCAAGCAGTTTTTCATGCAGCCCTTGTTCAACGAGGATTGGGACGTGGTGCTGTTCATGATGCGCCACCCGCGCACGGCGGTGACGTTTTCCGATTCCGGCGCCCATGTCTCGCAGATCATGGATTCGTCGCTGCAAACCCACATGCTGAGCTATTGGGTGCGCGAGAAGAACGAGTTCACCCTGGAGCAGGCGGTCCGCAAGATGACCTACGATATCGCCTCGTTCTGGGGGCTCCACGACCGCGGCCTGGTGCGCCGGGGCAAGGTGGCGGACCTGGTGATCTTCGACCCCGACACCGTGGCGCCGCGCATGCCAACCCTGGAACACGACCTGCCCGGCGGGGCGCCCCGGCTCAAGCAGAAGGCCGACGGCATCCTGGCCACCATCGTCGCCGGCGAGGTCTTGATGCGGAACAACGAACACACCGGCGCCCTGCCGGGCCGGGTGCTGCGCGGACCGCTGGCCGCTAACTAAGGGGGTGCGGGCGGGCCTTTTACCGGGCGGCCGAGACCGTGATCTCGACCAGCGTGCCGGGGGTAAGCGCAACGCCCACCGCGGTGCGGGTGGGCAGGTTGTCCGCGTCGACCCACGCCATCCAGGCCTCGTTCATCTCCTCCTTGCGGCCAATGTCCGCCAGGTAGACGGTGGCGCTGAGAATCCGCGTCTTGTCGGTGCCCGCCTCATTCAGGACGGCATCGATCTTGGCCAGCACCTGGGCGGTCTGCTCCTTCATGGGCAAGGTCTTGTCGTCGGCGACGGTGCCGGAAAGAAAGACCAGGCCCCCATGAATACAGGCGCGGCAGTTCCATTCGCCCGGCCTAATTCTGTCGATCTCCATGATGTCCTTTCCTCCCTGGGTTTAGTGTTCCACCGTTGCAGGGGACAAGATAGATTGCCCGGGAAGCACGACCAACCGTTTCAGGGTGCCTGCTGGCCGGGGGGGCCGGTGTATTCCAGGATTTCCAGCCCGGCGAAGCGGTCGAGCAGGTAGATGCGTCCCCGGCCGTCGACGAAAACGTCGTTGGACTGCACCGTGGGCGCCCCCTTGCCCGGTTCGGGAATGAAATAGCCGACCTCTTCGGGCCGGGCCGGGTCGCGGATATCGACGATGCGAAGGCCGCCCCGGAACCAGGCGACGTAGGCCAGGCTGTCGGTCATTTTTTCGTGGCACTGATGGGCCCCGAAACGGGCGTCGCCCGGTTTGAGGTCGCCCATCTTCCAGGGCGTGTCGGCTTCGGACATGGTGTAGGCCGAAAGCGGGCGGGGGTTGGTTTCGTCCGTCACGTCGAACACCCACATGAAGGCGGGCACCTGGCCCGGGCGCGGGCGCGGCGGCTGTTCGTCGATGACCACGGCGATGTCCCGACCGTCCAGCGGGAAGGGCATGCGGGCAACCGTGTGGGTCTTGAAAAACGGCGGATGATAATCGTAGTGGCCGATCCGCCGCGGCGCGGTGATATCACTGATGTCGAGAATAATCATTCCCGCCATGCAGTAGCTCACGTAAAGCCGGTCGCCGAAGCGCAGCGGGTGATGGCACTCATAGCGCTGATCGCCCCAATCGGGCCGTTCGCCGCCGGCGGTCCACTGGCCCGGCAGCCACCAGCGCGACACCTCCCGGGGCGCGGCGGGGTCGGCCAGATCGACGATGAGGACGATATTGCCCTGATAGCCGTCCATGCGGGTGGAAAGATAGGCGTAGCGGCCGTCGAAATCGAACCGGTGCACGCCGTTGCCGCCGGTCTTGAAAAAGGCCGTCTCGGCCGGGGCGCTGGGATCGGAAATGTCGTAGATGCGGATGCCGCCGCCATCGAATTCCATTTCCGCCGCCTCAAGGATGCGCGGAATATCCTCGGCCCGGTAATTGCCGAGTCCCCGGGCGAGTTCCGCGTCGCTGGGCGGACGACCCAGCGAAGTTTCCAGCCGGGCGCGCATTTCGGGAATTTTCGCCCCGGCGGCCTTCATATGCCGGGTGTAATTCTCGTTGTTGACGACCATGACGTCGCCGGCCACCCGGACCTTGTGGGAATGGGTGTGGAGCGGCATCTCCAATCGCGCCACCAGCGACGGGTTCGCGGGATCGGCAACATCGACGATGGTGGTGCCATGGGGCGGGTCCATATGGCCGATGAAGGCGAGGTCGCCCTTGACCACCACCTGCCCGCCGCCGGCGATGTCGAGGCGGCCAAGGGGTGAAACGTTGTGGGCGACGATGGTGCCGGTCCCGGTCATGGTTTTCTCCTCTCGCCCCGCCTTGGTCTTTTGCACATTGTCTGGGGGGCCTGATGGTGCGTGCTCAGCCGTCGCCAAGCCCTTTGGTGAAGGTCTCAAAGGGGATCGGGGTATAGGGGTAGGCGGCCTCGGCATGGGTCAAGCCCAGCGACACGCAGGTTTCCGCGAAACGCACGCCGATCGCCTTGGTGTTGAGCACCGGCAGGCCGGTGGCGGTTGCCAGCTGTTTGGGGTCGACCACGTAGGGGATCAGCTTGCCGCCCAGCGGCAGGATGCATTCGGCCCCATGGTCGCGCTTGAGGCTTTCGATCAGCTCTACGGCGCGTTCCGTGATCTCGTCGGCGCGCGCATCCAGATCGTCGGAATAAATCTCCAGGCTGGTCATGGCGGCGATGACGTGATCCATGCCATAGGCTGCGATGGTCCGCCGGCAACTGGCGATGTCGCTCTTCAGTGGAGTGATGACGGCGATTCGGTCGGATAGGTTCGCGCCCACGTGAAGGGCGGTGCGCAGCAAGCCGATCACTGGGATGCGCACCGCCAGGCGGCTGGCCTCGACCCCGGGATCGAAGGTGTTGGACTGGATCACCGCGTCGAAGCCGTTCTCCGCCGCCCAGACCGCCTTACGCACCAGCCCCGGCGTCTCCATGGCATGGTGGAGCCCGTTGGTGCGTTGCGCCCTGCCCTGGACCTTGTGCACCAAGGCGCCGGGGTAATCGTCGGGGAAATGAACCTCGATCTCGGTGCCGGGTGAGGCGTAGGAGGCCACCAGAGCGCGCACCGTCTCCACCTCCGCGTCCGATTGGCGCGGGTCCCTGGGCGCCTGATTGAGAAACATGATGCGCATGGCCTTACCATTCCTACAGGTCGGGGCGCCTCTCGCGGTGCGGGGTGGCGGCCTCGAAGGCGTGGCCGAGGCGTAAGATGGTGGCCTCGTCGAAGGCGCGCCCGGCGATCTGCATAGCCAGCGGCAGGCCGGCCGCGTTGAAGCCGGTACAGACCGACAGCGCCGGCACGCCGGCAACGTTGAAGGGCTGGCTGGGATTGGGCTTGCGCCCCCTGGGGCCGCCGGAATCCCGCACAAAGGGCGGCGCTGGATCCAGCACCGTCGCCGTGATCAGGGCATCGAAATCGTCGAACAAGGCGTCCATTTCCGCCGCCAGATGGCGCCGCGCGCGCTGCGCCTGAAGGTAATCGACCGCCGGGATCATAGCCCCTTCGGCGGTGCGGAATTGCAGGCTGGCGCCGAAATCGCCGGCCCGGGCCATCCAATCCCGCTCATGGGCGGCGAAGAATTCGGATTCGCCGATCAGGATCTTGACGTCGTGATACTCCATCAGGGGCCGCGCCCGGGCGTCCACCACCACCGCGCCGAGGCCGGCCAGCACCGCAAGCGCGGCGTCGATGGATGCCGCCATCTCCCGGTCCGCCATCATGTCGTCCTCGAAGAAATGGCGCAGCACACCGATGCGAAGCCCCTCGATCCCATCGCCAAGACCGTCGGTGAAATCGTCCACGGGAAGCGCGGCGCTGCCAGGGTCGGAAGGGTCGTGGCCGGCGATGGCACTCAGCACCAGGGCACAATCCTCCACCGTCCAGGCCAGCGGCCCACAGGAATCGAGGGAAAAAGAATAAGGGATCACGCCCCGGCGGCTGACCCGCCCGTACGTGGGCATCAGCCCGGCGGTTCCGCAGAGCGCCGCGGGATTGCGGATCGAGCCGCCGGTATCGGTGCCCAGCGCCGCCATGGCGAGCCCCGCCGCCACCGCCGCCGCCGATCCGGTGGACGATCCACCGGTGAAGCCGTGATCCCGGTTCCAGGGGTTGCGGGCCGGGGGAAAGGCCTGGTCCGGCGACGGCGCGCCATGGGCGAATTCCAGGCAGGCGAGCTTGCCCAGCGGCACCGCGCCGGCTTGTTTCAGTTTTTCCACCACGAAAGCGTCGCGCTCGGGCAGGTGATCGGCAAGCACCCGGGAATGCGCCGTGGTGCGGATGCCCGCGGTCTCGATATTGTCCTTGAGGGCCACCGGAATTCCGTGCAGCGGCCCCAGGTCGCGGCCCTCGGCCAGCGCCGCCTCGGCGGCCTTGGCGGCGTCGAGTGCCAGGTCCCCGGTGACCAGAAGATAGGCGTCGATCTTCGGGTTGATCCGCTCGATACGCTCGAGAAACGCCTG
>SMVB01425070.1_pt1 | contig 23637 bp, 23 predicted proteins | sample 2456461 | NCBI WGS metagenome assembly SMVB01 (sample SAMN11095934, study PRJNA526329) | marine sediment metagenome | biome: Marine sediment; feature: Surficial sediment; material: Deep marine sediment; isolation source: Hadal surficial sediment | place: Pacific Ocean | collected 2014-05 | depth...
AGCAAGGATGGTAAGTCCTTCGAGCCACTCGAAGCACATGGCTTGCAAATGATTTCGATCGGATCACTTATCGATAGTGAGCAGCCCATGGTATGGCGCGGACCCATGGTGACACAGGCGCTTAACCAGTTGCTGTTTCAGACTAACTGGCGGGATCTGGATTATCTGATTGTGGATATGCCCCCGGGTACCGGTGACATTCAGCTAACACTGAGTCAGAAGGTTCCGGTGAGCGGTGCCATAATTGTTACTACACCACAGGATATTGCACTGGCCGATGCGCTGCGCGGATTGCGCATGTTTGAAAAGGTCAAAATTCCGGTGCTCGGCCTGGTGGAAAACATGAGCAACTTTGTATGTCCTGGCTGTGGCGAAGCAACACCGTTATTTGGTGATGGTGGCGGCGTTGAGGTTGCCCGGCAAAATGATCTGCCGCTACTGGCAAAATTACCTCTGGATATTCGTATTCGCAGGGAGACTGATGGTGGCCGCCCAACGGTAGTTACCGAACCCGACTCGCCACTTGGCCTGGCTTTTCGTGATCTGGCGTTGAATACCGTTGCCCGGCTTGCGCAGCAGCCGCGTGATTACAAGGGTGCATTTCCAAAGATTGTGGTAGAAAAAACCTGATAAGCACCAGCCTGGCAGCATGTGTGTCGGGCGCGACGGCACTATTTCAGCGCTATAGCCAAACAATTAATATTTTTTTGCAGTGAATGCCGCGGGATACTGCGGTTAGCGGAGAATGAGCAGATGACGATCAAAGCGGATCACTGGATCCGACGTATGGCAGAAGAGCACGGCATGATTACGCCTTTTGAGCCTGAGCAGGTCAGGAGTAATGATGATGGCCGTATCGTGTCGTATGGGACTTCCAGCTATGGCTACGACGTGCGTTGTGCGGCCGACTTCAAGGTGTTCACCAACATCAGTTCAACTATCGTAGATCCAAAAGCATTTGATGAAAATAGTTTTGTCGATATGCAGACTGATGTATGCGTGATCCCGCCAAATTCATTTGCGCTTGCACGCACCGTTGAATACTTCCGTATCCCGCGTAGTGTTTTAACGATATGTCTCGGTAAATCGACCTATGCACGTTGCGGCATTATCGTCAATGTAACCCCGCTGGAACCGGAGTGGGAAGGTCATGTCACGCTGGAATTTTCTAATACCACACCGTTACCAGCTAAGGTCTATGCCAATGAAGGTGTGGCACAGATGTTGTTCTTTGAGTCGGATGATCCTTGTGAAACCTCGTATGCGGACAGGGGTGGTAAGTATCAGGGGCAGACCGGGGTGACGCTACCGAAAACCTGATATCAGGAATCAGAGAGGCCCGCAGTCTGCGCAAGCCGGCGCAGGTTTGAGCAGGGTTGCGACCATGACTATTTTACTTTTGCCACGTTTAAGTTGGACAATTTTAACCGGCAGGTAGTCTACTTCAGGGGCGAACCAGAATAAGGTTGCACGACTGGAACCCGGTCGTTGACGTAAGTATTTTATTGCGTGAAATGTGCCAGCCGGAACCGACACTGTTTCTTCACCCTGTGGTGTGAATTCATAAAGTCTTATGGAATTTCGGGCGGTGATTTCATAACTGGTTGGTTGCTGGTTGTTACGTAGTGCATGTATGGCTGCAATATCTGCCGTAAGCCGGTCCAGCACGCCCTCAGTGATCTCAATGTCTTTTGCCACACCTTTGTAGATGCTGTGGGCGATGCCTGCTTCCCAGTCAAATTGAATATCTGTGTCGTTTTCGAGTTTCTCAGTGCCATCATCCAGTTGATATGAGATGGGTATAAAACCTGACCCGGTGAATGCAATTCGTGATGTTTCCGTGCCGGTACCCGGGCGAATAAAGCGCGCAAGGCCGAGTGCTCGTGTGACAACCTGATACACGTATTCATTGGGGGTTTCCGTGGCTCTGAGGTCCATAATAGCTTCGGCTTTCAAGCCCGCGTAACTCGCCTCATACTCGGCATGAAAGCCAGCCAGCTCCGTAATGGTGTCGGAAGCGCCAGCATTGGCAATGGCAATGGTAGCCAGAAACATGCCGACAGCTACAGGCCTAAAAATTGCAGGTGGGAGATTATTTAGCATTCTTCATCAATAACGACCGGGCCGTCTATAGGTTTACCATCCATGCTCACAGTATTGTCCTGCAGCTTGATCCTTGATGCAGCGAACCATGCTATTGCTTGCGGATAAATAATGTACTCGCCATTTTGGACCCGCGCGCGCAATGCTGGTTCAGTCTCGTCCGCGCGTATACGCAGCCTGTATTGAAGTATGCCGGGGCCGGCATCCAGTTCAGGTGTAACGAAATGAACGGTAGAGCCATGCCAGGCCTCGCCTGCAGCCAGTGCGCGCGTATAGGTATCAAGCCCCGGGTATGCAGGGAGCAGCGATGGGTGGATATTCAACATACGGCCCCGGAATTGATTCACTGTTGCGTCTGGCAGTATGCGCATGTAGCCAGCAAGCACCACCAGGTCAGGCGCAAACTTGCTCAGTTCCTGGGCTAGCTGTTTGTCATAATGCGAACGATTTGCGCAGGCTTTGAAATCTATAGCAATTGCCGGGATATCAGCATCGCGCGCGCGTTGCAGCCCCAATGCATCGGGTCGGTCACTGATGACGCCGACAATGTCGATGCCAAGGTCGCCCGCGGCGTTGGCATCTATGATCGCCTGCAGGTTGGTGCCACTACCCGAAATGAGAACCGCAACCCGTAGTCTGGGAGCAAGGCTCATGTGCCGGTATGCACCTGACCGCTTCCTGACACTATTTCACCCAGCACCATGGCGGTTTCACCGCTGGAAGTAAGAGATTGCAGGGCGTTATCGGCTTCATTTGCCGGAACAATAACCATCATCCCTATACCGCAATTAAACGTCCGCAGGATTTCAGCTTCCGCTACATTGCCTTGTTCCTGCAGCCAGCTGAATATAGCCGGCCGCTCCCAGGCATTGACATTGACGAGCGCATCAACCCCCGGGGTCAGCACGCGCACCAGGTTCTCCGGTATGCCGCCGCCCGTGATATGCGCGATGCCATGCACTTTTGAAGCCTGGATTAGTTTCAGTATGGATTTAACGTAAATGCGGGTTGGCGTCAGCAGGGTTTCACCCAGCGTGCTGTCTTCCCACGGACTGGCTGCAGTCAGATCACTTTCGTCCAGAATTTTACGTATCAGTGAGTAACCGTTGGAGTGCGGTCCGGATGACCTCAGGCCAATAATTTTATCGCCAGGGGCGATACGGCTGCCGTCGATAATGGCGGGTTTATCAACAATTCCGACACAAAACCCAGCCAGATCGTAGTCATCTTCGCTGTACATGCCCGGTAATTCAGCCGTTTCACCACCCACCAGTGCGGCGCCCGCCTGCCGGCAGCCTTCTGCGATACCGCTGATTACAGCGGTTGCGGTGTCTTCGTCCAGATGGCCACAGCCGTAATAATCCAGAAAAAATAAGGGTTCGGCTCCCTGTACGATCACGTCGTTGACGCACATTGCGACCAGATCAATGCCAACTGTATCGTGTATACCCAGATCAATCGCCAGGCGCAATTTTGTACCCACACCATCGGTGCCGGAAACCAGTACCGGTTCAGCAAATTTTTGGGTATCAAGCTGAAACAAGCCGCCGAAACCGCCGATGCCACCCAATACACCCTCGCGATGCGTTGCCTTGACTAGAGGTTTGATGCGCTCGACAAGGCGCTTGCCTGCATCAATGTCTACTCCGGCATCCCGGTAGGTTGCTGATTTTGTTTGATTCATTATCGACTGTTTATGATGGGTGTGTGACAGGTTGGCGCTACCTTCATCTCAATTGCTTGCGCATTGCGACGCCGTGCAACGGTATAATAAATTAAATGAACAAACTTCGAGTAAATATTAGTCAGCTGCTGTCCGCTGTATACAGCAGACAGCCAGCTATTTGGCAATTTCTTATCGCGGCCTGGCTGGCGGTGGCTGTGTGGGGTCCGGTTGGCGATGCCCGCGCTGCGCCAGTCTCCGGGCTTTATGGGGCAGTGGTAGAGCTGAAAAAATCTTCGTCAGCGCCGTCGCGGGAAAATTTTAATGAGGCTCTGAGCTGGGTGCTGGTGAAGGTGACCGGATTATCAGATGCGGAAAGCACGGCTGCGCGCGCGAGACTGTTCCCTGATGCATCCAGTCTGGTGCAGCAATACAGCATGCAACCAGATGATCAGGTCTACGTGGAATTCGATTCGGCTGCAGTACGCAAAGTGCTTGATGCGGCTGGCCTGCCTGTCTGGGGAACTGATCGTCCGCTGGTTGCGGTGTGGCTTGCGGTGGATAGTGGTGGTGGTCGACGTTACATCCTGTCAGGTGGGTCTGCTAGTGGGGGTGCGCAGGGTGAGGCAGAAGATGAGTTGCGCTTAGCAGTGACAGAAATGGCTGATAGCCGTGGTCTGCCGATCATATTACCGCTGCTAGATGCGCAGGACCTCGCGAGGGTTTCTTTTTCGGATATCTGGGGAGACTTTCGTGATCCCGTGGTCAATGCTTCTCAACGTTATGGTGCTGAGGCAGTTCTGATTGGCCGGTCCCGCAGTATGTCGCCTGATAGTCAGGGGGTGCGGTGGACATTGATTGCTGGTGGTGAACAGGCCGCGTGGCAGGGCAGTATTATTTCAGGGCCAGCTGAGGCTGCAGCATTTCTTTCGCGACGGCTGGCGACTTATGCTGCTTCAGCTGGTTTGCTGCTGGTGCAGGTAATGGGTGTTGATGATCTGGATAAATATGGTCAGCTTTTGAAGTATTTTCGTTCTTTGAACATTGTAGATAGCGTCAGCATTGCCCGAGTGCATGCGAACAGTGTCGAGTTTGAGCTGATTGTGCGTGGCGATACCCGGCGTCTTAGTCGCACGCTGGATGCAAGCCGGCTGCTCAGCCCGGTTACACAACCGCTGAGCACATCGGATTCCGGGCGTCTGCCGGATCTGGTTTATACATGGCCTGCAGCACGCTGATCGCCGGTTCGGATTGATGCAAGTTTTTCGCCTTGCTTATTTACCGAATGTGATTTGTATCGTTCGGATATGCCTGGTTGCGCCTATCATGTGGTTCCTGGTGCGGGCTGAGTACGAAAACGCACTGCTGCTGATTATGATTGCCGGTTTTTCAGACTGGATAGATGGTTTTCTGGCGAGACGTTTTGGTTGGGAGTCGCGTATTGGTGGCTTGCTGGACCCTTTGGCTGACAAGTTGCTGTTCGTTTCGGTTTTTGCAGCACTTACCTGGAACGGGCTGGTGCCACTGTGGTTGTTTGCTGTAGTTATTGGGCGTGACATCATTATCGTGAGCGGCGCATTTGCCTACGAGTTTTTGATTGAGCCCGTCGAACCAAACCCTTCCCGTGTAGGCAAATTAAATACAGTTATGGCGTTGTTGTATCTTTTCTTTGTAATGACCTGGCAAATTTATGGTTGGCCACCAGAGGTCAGCATCACGATTGTTGGTGCAGGCGTTTTCGTTGTGAGTCTTGTTAGCGGTCTGAATTATGTGTTGACCTGGAGTCGTTTGGCGCTACAGGCGCGCCGCTCATGATCAGGCGTATTCCAGAGCAGAATTTTTGTGCTGTACGCCATGTTGGAGATCAGCAATGCAGCAGCTAGCGCTTGATCTGCAGCTTGCGGATTACGCATTGTTTGATACCTTTTATGTCGGCCCGAATGCAGCAGTTATTAATGCGATAGAACTGGCAGCTACTAATCCGGGCCAGCAAGTGCACTGGATCTGGGGTGCGCCCGGTTCAGGGCGTTCACATCTGTTGCAGGCTGCTGTGGCTGCGGCGGGTGAGGCAGGGCAGGCATGTGCCTGGTTGCCACTTACAATGGATGATCTCGAACCCCGCATGCTGGAGGGTATGGGTGGGCTCGATCTGTTGTGTGTTGATGACGTCGATACTGTCGCGGGTGATGATGCGTGGGAGCGGGCATTATTCAGGGTTTTTGAAGAACTACGCAACAACAACGGCCGCTTGTTGGTAACTGCTTCCATGGCCATGCCTGAAGCAGGCATCAGATTGCGTGACCTGGCATCCAGACTCGCTTCCGGGCCCACCTGGAAACTACACTCTATGAGTGATGAGGATCGGCTCGCGGCATTGCAGCTCCGGTCGCGCTGGCGCGGTCTTGAATTGCCTGATGAAGTTGGGCAATTCCTGATGCGCAGAACCGAGCGCAGCAGTACAGCTCTATTTGCTTTATTGGATAAACTTGATCAGGCAGCATTAACGGCGCAACGACGGCTTACGGTACCCTTCGTAAAATCAGTGCTGGAAGGCGATGGCTAAAATATTTGCCAAATTGTAAGTATTGGTAATATCTGAGGGCTAAGGCTGTGACTAACGCATGGCTGCTTATAGCCCTCATGCTTGGGGTATGGGTCGTCGTGTCAGATGGGCGCTTTTATTTAAGGTTGATGGCTAACAGGTGTAAGAGAATGTTGCGTTTATTGATTACCCTCCTGACACTGGTTTTGTCTGTACAGGCAGTCGCCGCAGATTCTTACGTAAACTTTGAAAGTCATCAGTTTCGCCCGGTGACAATTTCTCCTGACGGAACCCGGTTATTCGTGGCCAATACGCCAGACAACCGTGTCGAGATTTTTGATCTGACGGGACAGGATGTCCGGCTAGTTGCCAGCGTCATGGTTGGTCTTGAGCCCGTTGCTATCGCTGCTCGTAATGAACATGAAATATGGGTTGTAAATCATCTTTCCGATTCTGTCAGTATTGTGGAGGTTGGTGCTTCTCCGCCGCGCGTAGTCAGGACCCTGCTGGTAGGTGATGAACCGCGGGATATCGTTTTCGCAGGTGGTGCAGGCAGGCAGCGTGCTTTTATTTCGACCGCACATCGTGGTCAGGCAAGTCCCTACAACGGCCCTGATAATCCCGGTGAGTTAATAACGCCGGGTGTTGGTCGTGCCGATGTCTGGGTCTTCGATGCGGATGATCCGGGTGGGGTGCCGATGCAGGTTATTTCATTATTCGGTGATTCACCCGGCCCCCTTGCGGTAACGCCTGACGGCAAAACAGTTTATGTGGGTGTATTTAAGTCCGGAAATCAGACCACGATAGTGGGACGAGTGCTTATTTGTGAGGGCGGTGTCACTCGGCCGCCCTGTACAACATTTCGTGGCGGACCGGTAGCGCCGGGTGGGCTACCGGCACCCAATGAGAATATTGAGGGCATCCCGATGCCGGAGGCAGGCCTGATCGTTAAATGGGATGGTGAGGGCTGGAAGGATGAGCTTGATCGTGACTGGAGCGATGTCATCAAGCTGGATTTGCCGGATTACGATGTGTTTGCACTGGATGCTATGACGCCAACGGTGCAGCAACAGAGTGTTTACAGCGGTGTTGGTACGATTCTCTTTAACCTGATAGTAAATCCAGCTAATAACAAGCTTTATGTCGCCAATACTGAAGCAAAAAATGAAGTACGTTTTGAAGGTGTACGAGAAGCTGACAGTGATGTCACCACGGTTCGGGGGCATTTGCATGAGGCGCGCATAACCGTTATTGATCCTGAGTCTAAGCAGGTTTTACCGCGTCACCTCAACAAGCATATCGATTACTCAAGCTATTCGACGTCAGAACGTATCCGCAATAAATCTTTGTCTATGCCGGTTGCCCTGGCTATTACTGCAAACGGTAAGAAGCTTTATGTAGCAGCCAAGGGTTCCGATAAAATTGCAGTTATTGATAGCAGGAAACTTGAAAATGATTCATTTCGTCCATCTGTCCGTAAACATATAGAGATTCCGGGTGGTGGTCCCGCCGGACTGGCGCTGGATGAAGAGCGTAACCGCTTGTATGTATTGAGTCGCTTTGATAACAGTCTGGTTGTTGTCGACACAAAAAAGCGTCGCGTCATTGATCAGGTGGCTTTGTTTAATCCGGAGCCAGCCATAGTTCGTGATGGCCGACCGTTTTTTTATAATGCTAATTTGACGTCAGGGAATGGTGAGTCATCTTGTGCCAGTTGTCATGTGGGTGGTGATAAGGATGAACTTGCCTGGGATCTGGGGGATCCGTTTGGCACCATGTTGAATAACCCTGCCCGTGTGCTGGGCCCGTTAAAAGGCGATCCCCAGTATCACCCAATGAAGGGACCGATGCTGACCCAGACTATGCGCGGCATCGAAAATCATGGTGCTTTACATTGGCGCGGAGATCGGACAGCAGGTAACGACCCGGGTGGTGATCCCTATGACACTGAGGGTGCTATGAAAAAGTTTGCTATGGCATTTGTATCGCTACTGGGGCGTGATACACAGTTATCTTCTGGCGCGATGCAGGCATTGTCCGATTTTTCACTGGGCATTATGCCTCCGCCGAACCCGATCCGTGCACTCGATGATTCACTGACCCCGGCGCAAGCCAAAGGTAAGGAGGTATTTGAAACAGCACCCTCCGTCCCGGGCGGTGGCACTTGTGGAATGTGTCATCCGGTCAATCGAGACAAGGGTCAATACGGTACCAGCGGTATTATTAGTTTCGTGATCGGTGGGCGGCTGTTTAAGGTGCCACACCATCGTAATACTTATGAGCGGGTTGGCATGTTTGGCCGGGCAGCCTCGCGGACCCTGCGGCGCGACCCCGAACATATGGGGCCGCAGATTCGCGGGTACGGATTTACCCATGATGGGGGTGCCGACACGGTTATACGCTTTGCAAGCTATCCGGCGTTCCGCTTCAAAGATGGTGATAATGATCGCCGCGCGATTGAGCAATACCTGTTTGCATTTGAGTCAAATCTTAAGCCCGTTGTGGGTCAGCAATTGACGTTGGGGCAGGCGCAGTCGAAGTTTATGATTGACAGGCTAGGCCTGCTGATGCAAAGAGCTTTGGCGGGTGATGCAGAGCTGGTGGCCAAAGGGGTTATCGACGGAGAAGCACGCGGCTTCCTGTTGCTGCCGTCAGGGTTGTTTCAGGCCGATCGTCGGCAGCAGGCACCTTTGTCTGCAGATGCGTTACTGGAACTAGCGCAGCAGGAAGGACAGTACCTTACGTTGACCGCGGTGCCGGTTGGTTCAGGCCAGCGTATCGCGCTGGATCGTGATGAAGACGGCCTGTGGGATGGTGATAAAGGCAGCGTAGCGGCTGTCAGTCAAACTGCCGACGCCCCGCATCCAGTACCGTAAAAAAGGTCAGGATTGAAACAACGCCAATGACCATGCCTGAGTCGGGTGTTCCCAGTGTTGCAACAATTTCCATGACACCGATGACGGCAAAGGGAATCATGCACAGTGCCGTGATGCCCGACCAGTTGCGGGTGCGTTTCACGCACGCAACAAGCAGCAGCAAAGGGGCAACAACGCCGGAACCAATAGCCCAGGCGAGTCCGAGATTATCGGTGTTGGCATTTAGCCACCAGGGAAATGTGACTGTCAGGCCGACTAGCCCGGCCAGGCTCAGGTAGTAAGTTAATTTCGGAGGCATCAGTTGGCCAGTTTCAGTGCGATCTCAGCAACCCGTCTGCCGAGGTGTTGAGCTATCTGAATTTCTGCATCACTAGGCGATATCATATTGTTGTCACGCGCAAGATGACTGGCGCCATAGGGCGTGCCGCCAGTCGTTGTTTCGACAAGTGCGGGCTCAGAGTAGGGTACGCCTACGATGATCATGCCGTGATGAATGAGCGGCAATGACATACTGAGCAGGGTGCTTTCCTGACCGCCGTGCAGGCTGCTGGTTGATGTGAATACGCCAGCAGGTTTTCCAGTCAGTGTGCCTGACAGCCATTCGCTGCCGGTGCTATCAAGAAAATATTTTAATGCAGCCGCCATGTTACCGAAGCGGGTAGGGCTGCCCATAATTAACCCGGCGCAATCGGCGAGATCACTATTGGCGACATAGGGTGGGCCATCATCAGGAACGGCCGGTTCGCTCGCTGCGGTGTTGGCCGACACAGCGGGCACTGTTCGTACCCGCGCATTACAGCCTGCAACACTGTTTACCCCGCGGGCAATCTGCTCGGCGAGATGGGCCGTTGAACCATAGCGAGAATAGTAGAGCACCAGAATGTCTTTCATGTGTGCAGCCTTTGCCGTTCAATCAATTATCGGTAGTGGATTCTGTAGCGTGACTAGTTAATGATTTCAAGTACATTTTCTGGCGGCCGACCGATACGCGCACCTTTTTTCGTTATAACTATCGGCCTTTGTATAACTTTCGGGTGGTCAATTATCCAGGCTATCAGTTCGGCCTCACTCAGGTTGGCCAGCTCATCTTTGGCAGCTTTGTATTCATCTTCACCGGTGCGCATGAATTCGCCGGGGCTGATGCCAAGCTGCTGAAGTATATTGGTCAGAGTTGCAGCATCAGGGGGTGTTTGCAGGTATTCAATTATTTCCGGTTCGATGCCGTGTTCCTGCAGTAAGGCCAGCGTCAGACGGGACTTCGTGCATTGTGGATTGTGATAAATGATAGTGCTCATAAAATTCTGTACCAGCTCAATTTGGATTAGGGTTCCGGGTGAGTATTCTAGCCCGCCAACGAACATAGTGTGCAAGCAAAGAGTAGCAACTGGATGAAGATAGCAACACGATTTTTTGTTTCCGGACGTGTGCAGGGCGTATTTTTCCGTGCCAGTACACGTGCTCAGGCTGAGCGATTGGGATTGCGCGGCTGGGTGGTTAATTTGCCGGATGGCCGGGTGGAGGTTCTTGCGGTCGGTTCAGCCGAGGCAGTACAACAATTAGCAGACTGGCTGCACGATGGTCCGCCGGCTGCGAAGGTGCTGGCAGTGGAGACGGCACCGGCTGATCCGGTGGAGGTTTCAGGCTGTAGTGGTTTTAGTTGTGGTTAGGTTTTTGGGAGTGGCGGGCAATAGCGATCAGTGGATTGACAGTTTTTGAGGCGGGTGATCATGCTAGCGCATGATCGTGGCACGCTGCAGGCTCAGGGCCTTATAAGCTGATGCCGGGTCACAACGTATTTGGGTTTTAGGATGGCTGGGTGATAGCTTGAGTCCGAAGGTTGATCTCCGGAGACAGAGGCCGGGAGTTCGAATCTCTCCGGGCGCGCCAAATTTAAGAAGGCCCCATCAGGAATGATGGGGCTTTTTCTGTTGTGCGTGAGTTGATGTTGCGTTTATAGCTGGAACCAGCGGGCGCTTAGCCGGCCCAGTACTCTTTCTGAATACCAGGTTTTGCCGGTGCTGCCGTTATAGCGTGCGAGCGCACGGGTAAGATCGCCATTTTCCATGTCAATGTAGTAACGCAGAATAGTGCAGCCCATACGCAGATTGGTCTGAATATTGAACAGGTTGGTGCCTTCGGGTTGTTTCAGTTCGTCCAGCCAGAAAGGCATCACCTGCATCAGGCCGCGTGCGCCGGCGCTGGATATGGCAAAGTGGTCGAAGTTGCTTTCGATATCAATGACGGCCAGTACCAGTTCAGGATCCAGGCTGACCAGTTGTGCTTCCTGGTGTACATACTGAAGTATTTCCAGTCGCTCTTCCGGGTCTGCAACTTTACGCTCAAGGCGCAGGGCCATATCCGTCAGCCAGACGGTTGCCGTGAACTCATCGTCGAAGCTGCTGGTATTGGCTACTGCTGCTTGCAGTCGTTGTTTCAGGGCTGCGTCAACACCGGCGCTTTGTGCTGCATGACTGATCGTCAAAAGACCCGCGCACAGGAGCAGAACTGCGGTTGGGTGTAGCAGTGGGTTATCCCTGGTTGTCGCCTGCGCTGTCGCTTGCGCTGGTTTGTGCCGCAACAAATTCGAGAACTTCATCTACCTCAATCTCCCGGGAGTCACCCGATAGTCGCTGCCGGTATTCCACGATGCCCTTGCCAAGGCCGCGTTCGCCGACCACGATCTGGTGGGGGATGCCCAGTAAATCAGCATCCGCAAACATGACACCGGGCCTGATTTCGCGGTCGTCATATAACACCTCGATGCCTGCTGCTTGCAGACTCTCATAGAGTGAGTCTGCAAAACTGCGAACTTCAGCAGATTTTTTACTATTCAGGGCCAGCAAAGCGATCTGGAATGGGGCCATAGCGGCGGGCCAGAGTATGCCTTTAGGGTCATGATTCTGTTCAATTGCGGCGGCGACGATCCTGGATACGCCTATGCCATAGCACCCCATCAGCATGGCTTGCTGGCGTCCATTCTGGTCCAGTACCCGTGCACCCATGCGCTTGCTGTATTTATCGCCCAGCTGGAATATATGGCCAACCTCAATCCCCCGGGCGATCGCTATTTTGCCGCCGCCCGGACTGGGCTCGCCCTCAACCACATTACGTAAATCAGCCGTTTCAGGTTCGGGCAAATCACGACCCCAGTTAACCCCTGTCAGGTGAAAACCGTCCTCATTGGCCCCGCATATAAAATCACTGCAGTGGGCCGCGCTGTGATCTGCAATGATGCGCAGCTTCAGCTCAACCGGGCCTATGAAACCGCTTGCAGTTTTTGTGGCTGCTTTAATACGCTCAGCAGTCGCCAGCGTAAGCGGGCGTGCAACCCCTTCAAGCTTGCCGGCCTTAACCGTATTTAATGAGTGATCACCCCGCAGAACCAGTGCAACCAGCTGGTCATCGTCACCTTCGACCAGCAGGGTTTTAATAGTCTGCTGTGGAACAACAGCCAGCAATTCACAAACCTGGTCGATACTGCGTGAATCCGGGGTTGCAACCCTGTTTAATTCTCTGGTTGGGCCGGCGCGCGGTTTTTCAGGTGCTGCTGCGGGTGCCAGCTCCAGGTTCATAGCGAAGTCTTCTTCCTCGACATAGGCGAGTGCATCTTCACCGGTGTCTGCCAGCACATGAAATTCACGTGACTGTCCTCCGCCTATTTCACCGCTGTCTGCTTCAACTGATTTATAAGCTAAACCAAGGCGGTCAAAGATAGACTGGTATACTGTAGCCATCTGATCGTAGGTAGTCTGCAATGAGTCCTGATCAAGGTGGAAGGAATAAGCATCCTTCATTACGAATTCACGGGCGCGCATCAGGCCGAAACGGGGTCGTAGTTCATCACGGAATTTGGTTTGTATCTGGTAGTAGGTTACAGGTAGTTGCTTGTAGCTCTTCAGTTCCTGACGGGCAATGTCAGTGATGACCTCTTCATGAGTAGGGCCAAAACAAAACTCCCGGTGCTTGCGGTCGTGCATGCGCAGGAGTAGCGGGCCATAGCGTTCCCAGCGACCCGTTTCCTGCCATAGCTCTGCTGGTTGTACGGCTGGCATCAGCAGTTCCATGGCACCCGCACGATCCATTTCTTCGCGCACGATAGCTTCGACTTTGCGCAGCACACGCAGCCCTATAGGCATCCAGGTGAACAGGCCTGAGGCAAGTTGGCGTATCAGGCCTGCACGTAACATCAGCTGGTGGCTGACAATTTCAGCTTCAGCGGGGGTTTCTTTAAAAGTTGTCAGGGGTAAATTAGATAGTTGCATGGTCTGTATGTCTGGATATTAAAGAGAAATCATGCGGGAGCGGACAGCTAAAAACGGCGCCATTCTAACGGCTATAGCCCTGCAAGTCGCTGCTGGCTCCAATTCATGATCAGGTTTTTCGATGAGACGTGAATTAAGGGCGGCGAAATGGCAATATTTACGGTTATCTACCTATAATTGCGCTGGAAACATCGCATACATTACTCACAAAAAAGACTCCGCAGAAAGATGTCCATGGAAAATCACCCACGTAAACTCGATCGAATTCGTCGCAGAGGTATTTATTTGCTGCCGAACCTGCTGACCACAGCCGCGTTATTTGCAGGCTTTTATTCGATCGTGGCGGCTATCGACGGGAACTTTGTCAAAGCCTGTATCGCTCATTTCGTTGCGATGGCCTTTGATGGTATGGATGGTCGCCTGGCCCGGCTTACCAAAACTGAAAGTGATTTCGGCAAGGAATACGACAGTCTGTCGGATATGGTTTCATTCGGTCTGGCCCCCGCAATCGTTGTCTACCAGTGGGGCCTGGAACGTCTGGCAGAGTATGGCTGGATGTGGGGCAAGCTGGGCTGGCTGGCTGCATTTTTCTATACAGTTGCCGCCGCAATGAGGCTGGCACGTTTTAATACCTTTCACGGTAAAGTCGACAAAGGCTATTTTGAAGGTTTGCCCAGTCCACCTGCGGCTTCTCTGATTATTGGCATGGTCTGGTTGGGCACTGATCTTGGCTGGTCCGGAGGCATGGCGCTGTCCATCGCTTTCATTATTACAGTTACCGCGGGTGCGCTGATGGTGTCGCCATTCAGCTATAACAGCTTTAAGGAAATCAGTATTAGCGGCCGCATTTCCTTTACCTATGCGCTGGCTCTCCCGCTGATATTTATCATGATCGCGGTCAATCCACCACTTGTGTTGTTTGGGCTTGCACTAACCTACGCGATGGCGGGTCCGGCGTTATCAATTTGGCGTCGGCACCGTCGCAAGGTGCGGCGTGCCGCACGCGCTAATGATTTGAGGAATATTGATTGATGCCAGCGGCGCAATTATCCAGGCAACAGCGGGCCATATTGGCGGAGATGGGTATCGATGTCTGGGTCTCCCGATTTACACCTGAGGTCGTCGATGCAGTGGCGCCGGGCAGTGAAAAGCGGGCTGATGTGCTGTTGTCGTTGAACAAGGAAATACTGACTTGTACGCGCTGCGATCTGCATCGGTCCCGTACTCAGGCAGTTTGTGGTGTGGGAAATCTGGCAGCTGATATTCTGGTTATTGGTGAAGCGCCCGGTGCCGATGAAGATCGTCAGGGTGAACCTTTCGTAGGCCGGGCCGGGCAACTGCTGACGCAAATGCTCAGGGCCATAGGCCTTGATCGGGATACAGTGTTTATTGCCAATATCCTGAAATGCAGGCCGCCGGAAAATCGTGATCCCGAGGCGACCGAGGTCGAAAGTTGCCTGCCCTTTCTGCAGCGGCAGATACAGCTGGTCCAGCCACGTCTGATCCTGGTCGTTGGCCGGATAGCCGCACATAATCTGCTCAACGTTAATACCCCGATCGGCAAATTGCGGGGTCAGGTGCATCATTATGGTGAGCAGCAGATACCGGTGGTGGTTACCTACCACCCAGCCTATCTGCTGCGTAGTCCGACGCAGAAGCGCAAGGCATGGGCAGACCTGCTCCTGGTTCAGGACGAGTTGTCTGCGTCTGCCGGATGAGTTCGCGGGCTTTCATTACGGGAGAGAGTGGTATTCGCGAGATGTGTCCGGCTGACCTGGATGCTGTATTTGCGCTCGAGAAGCGCGCTTATGAATTCCCCTGGAGCCGCGGAATTTTCAACGATTGTTTGCTGGCGGGTTATTACTGTGTCGTACTCGAGGTCAATAGCGCGGTAATGGGCTATGCCATCATGTCTGTCGCGGCAGCTGAAGGGCACATACTTAATTTATGTATAGCTCCTGATCTTCGCAAGCAGGGTCTGGGTCGCAAGATGCTTGGCTATCTGCTGGCTCATGTTGAGGCCCTGAATCTGGAACGGTTATTCCTTGAGGTACGGCCATCAAATACAGCCGCAATAGCACTTTACACCAGCGCCGGCTTTGATCGTTTAGGTGCACGCAAGGGCTATTACAAAGCGCGGGACGGGCATGAGGATGCACTCGTATTCGTGCGTGAATTTCAGGATATACAGGATTAGTTTTGTTTAACTTCCGCTCTGCAATCTCAGGTGAGTTCAGCAAGTTTCTCGGTTTGTTCGTTTAATTGCGAAATCTCTTGCTGTAATTCTTCCTGGCGGGCACGTTCCCTGGCAACTACGGTCTCCGGCGCCCGCGCAATGAATTTTTCGTTGGCCAGTTTGGCGTCAATCTTCTGCAGGTCGCCCTTTGCCCGGTCCAGCTGTTTCTGCAGGCGGTTGCGTTCTGCAGCAACGTCTATCAGCCCGGCCATCGGAACCAGTATTTTCATGCTGCCCAGCAGGGCGGTTGCTGATGCGGGCGGTTCGTCGTCCCCGGTGAGGGTCTGTATATCCCCGAGACGCGCCAGTTTTTTTATGTACAGCAGATGCTGTTTCAGGTTGTCGGCATCGTTAGTTGATAAATCCTGCAACAGTACATTTAAAGGTTTGCCGGGTGATATATTCATTTCGCCGCGGATTTGCCGTATGCCCAGGATAAATCCCTTGATCCACTCCAGCTGTTTTTCGGCCGCTGCGTCGGCTACGCAGTCAGTTTCCACAGGATAAGGCTGCAGCATGATGGTGTCGCCTTCTATGCCCGCGATCTTCGCGACCCGCTGCCATATTTCCTCCGTAATGAACGGAATGATTGGGTGTAAAGCGCGTAACAGTGTTTCGAGCACTTCAATCAGTGTGCGTTGCGTGGCAATGCGTGTTCCTGCCGGCGTATCGGCATCCTGAAGTAACGGTTTGGTCAGTTCCAGATACCAGTCGCAGTAGTCATTCCAGGTAAATTCATACAGTGCTTTCGCTGCAAGGTCGAGGCGATAATGTTCGAGATGTTCGCGAACTTCCGCGATTGTCTTGCCAAGACGTGATCGAATCCAGCGATCCGGCAGGCTCTCGTCCTCACGCACATGGGTTGTTGCCACACCTTCTGTGTTCATCAGCACATAGCGGGCCGCATTCCATATCTTGTTACAGAAATTCCGGTAGCCGTCGATACGCCCCATGTCAAAGCGTATATCGCGGCCCGTACTCGCCAGTGCTGCGAAGGTGAAGCGCAATGCATCGGTGCCAAATTCGGGTATCCCATCCGGGAAATGCTTGCGGGTCGCTTTTTCTATCTTTGGCTTTAGTTGAGGCTGCATCAAACCAGTGGTTCGTTTTTTGATCAGTGCCTCCAGGTCTATACCATCGATAAGATCCAGAGGGTCAAGCACGTTACCCTTGGACTTGGACATCTTTTGTCCGTCCTGGTCGCGGATGAGTCCGTGTATATAGACTTCCGCAAACGGCACCTCACCTGTGAACTTCAGGCCCATCATGATCATGCGGGCAACCCAGAAGAAAATAATATCGAAACCGGTAACGAGCACACTGCCAGGGTAGAAGGTCTTTAACTCAGCTGTCTGTTCTGGCCAGCCCAGCGTAGAGAAGGGCCACAGTGCTGATGAGAACCACGTGTCGAGGACATCTTCATCCTGACTCAGCGCGACAGTGTCATCGAGAGAATATTTCGTACGAACTTCAGCTTCGTTACGCCCGACATAGATGCTGCCATCCTCGGCATACCATGCAGGAATCCTGTGCCCCCACCAGAGTTGGCGGCTGATGCACCAGTCCTGAATGTTGTTCATCCATTCGAAATAAGTTTTGGACCAGTTTTCGGGGATAAAGCGAATGCGGCCGTCTGCAACGGCCTCTATCGCCGGTTTAGCAAGCGGTTGGGTTTTTACAAACCATTGATCAGTGAGGTAGGGCTCAACAACCTGGCCGCTGCGGTCTCCGCGCGGCACCATAAGCTTGTGGTCGTCAATTTTCTCCAGCAGTTCCAATGCATCCAGGTCTTTTATGATCTGTTTGCGCGCAGCATAGCGATCCATCCCCTGGTAGCACTGCGGAGCATTTTCATTGATTGCCGCATTAACCGTAAATATATTAATCAGTGGCAGGTTATGGCGCTGGCCCATCTCATAGTCATTAAAGTCATGCGCCGGCGTGATCTTGACGCAGCCGGTGCCAAATTCCGGATCGACATAGTCATCTGCGATAATCGGAATACTTCGGTTGCACAGGGGCAGTTCGACTGTCTGGCCAATTAAATGAGCATAGCGCTCATCTTCCGGATGCACGGCTACAGCGGTGTCCCCGAGCATAGTTTCTGGTCGGGTAGTGGCTACCACGAGGTGACCGTCACCGCTACTGAGGGGGTAACGGAAGTGCCATAAATGGCCCTGCTCTTCTGCGGAAATTACTTCGAGATCAGAAACAGCCGTATGCAGTACCGGGTCCCAGTTGACCAGGCGCTTGCCGCGATAAATCAGTCCTTCGTCATAGAGCCGTATGAAAACTTCGGTGACCGCTTCAGATAGCCCCGCATCCATGGTGAAGCGCTCGCGTTCCCAGTCCAGAGAACTGCCCATGCGCCGCAGTTGCCGGGAAATTGTGTTGCCAGATTTTTCTTTCCAGTCCCAGACTTTCTCCAGGAATTTTTCGCGGCCGAGGTCATGGCGACTGACATTAGTGGCTTCGAGTTGACGCTCGACGACCATCTGGGTTGCAATGCCAGCATGATCCGTGCCGGGTTGCCACAGCGTGTTGTCGCCGCACATGCGGTGATAACGCGTCAGGGTATCCATGATGGTGTCCTGAAATGCATGGCCCATATGCAAAGTTCCCGTCACATTGGGTGGCGGGATCATGATGCAGTAGGGTTGGCCTTTACCGGAGGGTGCAAAATATCCGGCCTGTTCCCAGGTTTCGTACCAGCGTTGCTCAATCGCGGCCGGCTGATAGCTTTTTTCCATCAGCGCTTCGTATTCCTTATTCGGGCCAAGCCCGGGTGATCATTTATTGGAGGATTTGCCCAGTTTTTCTTGCAGGGTTTTTTCGATCAGTACCGGTAATTCATCATTCAACCGATCGTTAATCTGTAATCTCAGTGTATTTTCTGCCTCTCGCATGGCTTCCGCCAGCAGTTTGTCTATCAGTTCAGATGCGGCGGCATTTATGCTGGCAGATATCGCGTCAATTTCTTCAGGGCTAAGCTGGGGCGAGTGCTTACGGGCGACTGCATCACGCAGTACCGGTATGTCGTCATCATTGTTCATAAGCTTCCCTGGTCAGTCAATTTTATGGGTTACTGGTTCCAATCCCATTGCGCGATATTGCTTGAAGCGTTTGCGACCCGCTTGTCTGGAGGCTTCCTGCCCATCAATAATTTCTGCTACACGCGCATAATTAGTGGCGAAATCCGGAGCAGTCTCCGACAGGTTGATCAGTAGTTCACCTTCATTTTTCCATTGTTCAGGTGTACCAATGCTGACGGGCGTGCGCTCGTCATCACTGTCAGCAAGCGACTGGTGTGGAATAAAACTTCCCTGTTTGAATGTCCACAACATCTCATCCAGTTTTTTGGCCTCCGCTTGCGAAGATACATGCGTATAAACACGGCTATTTAGCCCGTAAGCCTTTTCAGTTAACCTGCAGGCAAACTGTAGTCGGCTGGTGGGTTCGCTGGCTGCCAGTATATAAAAGTCTACGCGGGTATCGGTGCGCAAGCCCTACTCCTGTCAGCTTTAAAATTAATACTCATCTGTTGTTTGCAAGCATCGTCGATACACCTGGTTGCGTCGCTAAGTGGCTAAACTGCCCAGCAGAAATTCCAGTAGTAGCGGGACTGGTCGGCCGGTACTGCCTTTCGCCGCGCCGCTGCGGTATGCAGTACCTGCGATATCCAGGTGCGCCCAATTCATATCCACGGTAAATTTAGCAAGGAAACTGGCCGCTGTGATTGTGCCAGCCTCGCGACCACCTATATTGGCAAAATCGGCAAAATTACTTTTTAGTTGCTCGCTGTATTCTTCTGACAGTGGTAATCGCCATGCTCGATCATCGGCTTTATCCCCGGCGGCAAGTAAACTTTTTGCGAGCTTATCCGAGGTGGATAACAGGCCTGTATGATGTTTGCCCAACGCGATAACGCAAGCACCCGTCAGGGTTGCAATATCAACCAGTGCTGCCGGATTAAATTTTTGTGCATAAGTCAGGGCGTCACAAAGAATAAGACGTCCTTCCGCATCCGTATTCAGAATTTCGATAGTCTGACCTGACATCGAAGTGACTATATCGCCGGGCCGGGTGGCTGAGCTGCCGGGCATATTCTCAACTGCAGGGATAAGACCGACAACGTTGAGCTTGGGTTGCAGCTCTGCAATCGCTTTAAGGGTGCCGAAGACTGATGCGGCGCCACTCATATCAAATTTCATTTCATCCATCGTGCCCGGCGGTTTCAGCGAAATGCCACCGGTGTCAAAAGTGACTCCTTTACCTACGAGCACAACCGGGTCCTTACTGGCAGTTGCTCCTTTATATTCCAGGATGATGAACCGGGCGGGTTGTGCTGAGCCGGCTGAAACGGATAACAGTGAACCCATCCCCAGCTTTTTCATATTTGCTTCATCAAGCACCTTGCAGCTAAGGTTTTTGCTGTTGCGTGCCAGCTTCGCGGCTTCCTTGGCGAGATAACTGGGTGTGCATATGTTTCCTGGCAGGTTGGCCAGGTCGCGACTGAGATCCATACCCTGACCCAGTGCATCCCCTTGTGTTACCCCTTTACGAGTGGCCCCAGCGGATTTCGCGTTGCGGCTGGCGATGACCAGTTTCTGCAAAGTGACGGGTGTTTTATCACCTTCTGATTTCATGCGGGTGAATCGATAGCTGGTTGTATGCCAGGTTTCGGCACATATATGTGCGGTGCGGAATGCGTCGGCGCCCTTGACAGCTTCCTGGGAAAGGTAGGAGGTTGCCTGAATATAGGGTTTGCCTGCCAGCCACTGGAGTGCGCTATGCATAGCTTTACGGAAATTTTTTCGGTCAAGAGTAGTGCGCTTGCCGCAGCCAACCAGCAGGATGCGGGTGCATGCAAGACCTTCCGTCTGGGTCAGGAGTTGCAGGTTGCCAACATCTGCTTTGATATCACCGTGCTGCAGTACATTGCTTATCATGCCGCCGGCCGCTGTATCGAGCGCTTTGGCTGCGGAGCTTAGTTCGCCGTCCTCATAAAAGGCGACAATGGCTATATCAGTTTTCTGTTTGGCGGCGTTGGCAGTTGTTACTTCAAAACGCATTCTTTGCTCCTGATTATTTGCTGATAATCTTGCGGACTTTTCCCTCTTAACCGGTTCAGCGTACTAGCCTCAGTGTTTGAAACTATGCTTTGCACAAGGCCTGAACGTGAACTGCTAAAGGTAAGGGTTAAGTCTGGTAGTACCCGCTCACTCATTTATATAAACTATAGATGTAAGTGTCTTATATATAGCGTGGGCTAGTGTACTTGATTCTTTTGTCTCTGGTGAAGCGGAGGCTGATATATTCAGTGCGCATCAATCTGAATGTGGCAAATTTAACCCAATGAAGTACTAAACTGATGGGCCAGATATTAAACCGCTATATTTTTCGTGAAACAGCGCTGACCTGGTTCGCCGTGACGGGTGTGCTGCTGCTTATTTTATTGACTGACCAGTTTGCCCGGGTGCTTGATGATGCGGCTGGAGCACAGCTACCGAAGAATGCCATCTTTGCGGTGATGGGGCTGTCCTCAATTCAGTATATGACTATATTGATTCCGGTCGGCATATTTATAGCCATCATGCTGGCATTTGCGCGTATGTACCGTGACAGTGAGATGGCGGCGCTGATGGCTTGCGGAATCGGCAATATCTCGCTGTATCGGCCCATATTTTTACTTTCGTTGTTGCTTGCAGTTGCTGTTGGCTGGCTCGCTCTGGAGGCTGGGCCGTCGGCGCTGCGTCAGGTTCAGCTGATCGCAGAAGAGGCCAGAAAGACGGCAGATTTGGCTGTACTTGAGCCTGGCCGGTTTCTCTCTTTCGGTAGCGAGCAAGCTATTTTGTATGCCGAAAAGGTTAATGAGGATGGCACCTTATCCAATGTATTTGTGCAGCGTCGCCGTGGCGATAAAGTTATTGTTGTGGTGGCGAAAGAAGCAGGCCAGAGAAATGATCCGGAACTGGGGCGCAAGGTGCTTACCTTTAAAAATGGTGAGCGCTATGAAGGGGTGCCTGGTAGCTCTGAGTTTCAGGTGATTAAATTTGCGGAGCATGGCATCCCGTTCGCAATACGTGAATCCGAACCTGGCCAGGTCAGCAAGGAAGCTCAGACACTGAATGAATTGATGGATGATCTGGATGCTGCTTCTATCGCGGAAGTGCAGTGGCGTGTATCGGTGCCGATTACCCTGATGGTATTGACGTTAATAGCTGTGCCACTAAGCCGGTCCCCGCCGCGTCAGGGGCGTTATAACAATCTTATAGCCGGTATCCTGCTTTACATTATTTATTCAAACCTGCTGGGTGCGTCGAAAGTCTGGCTGGAGCAGGGCCAGATTCCTGCGTGGGTGGGCCTGTGGTGGGTGCACCTTTTATTTATAGCCTTTGGCGTCGTGTTGTTAATGCGGCAGAACAATGCATTTTTAAGGCTCTGGATAGCGTTTAGAGGGAGGGCTGGCGGTGCGCATTCTTAACCGCTATCTGTTTAATTCCATTATCGGTTCCACTGGACTGGTGATCCTCGTGCTCTTGTCGCTGGGTGGTTTTATTGAGTTTATTTCGCAACTCGATGATTTGGGTGAGGGCAATTACGATCTGTGGAAAGCGATGCAGTATGTTGCATTGAAAATGCCACGGTTGGCTGCTGGTCTGTTGCCCGTATCGGTTTTACTCGGGTCTCTGCTGGGGCTGGGCGCGCTGGCTTCAGGTAGTGAGTTGATCATTATGCGTGCGGCGGGTGTATCGCCGATGCGTATGGCACGTTCGGTAGCAGTGACAGGCATGATTATTGCCTCAATCGGTGGTGTGGTGGGTGAATTCATGGCGCCGCAAATGGATCTCTACGCCCGGCAATTGCGTGCGGTAGCAAAAAGTGGAGAAGCTGATATTGCCGGCTCCAGTGCATGGGTCAGAGACGGCAACCTGATTTTTAATATTCGTCCATCCATTGACGGTATTGATTTTGGCGGTGTTTATGTGTTTCGGATGGGTAATGGTGTCTTTTTGTCGGGCATTGGTCGCGGTGATTCGGTGCAGTCGGATGAAGATGGTGAATGGTCGTTAAGTAATTTTAAAGAGTCACAATTTGTAGCTAGTGGCGTCACGATAGGCACAGAGGTTGAGCAGGAACGGGTGAGTAAGTTAACTGATTTGCTTGCCATAACAGCGGTGCGGGAAAGCAGTCTTACGGGTCAGGAGTTGTGGGCCTATGTAAATCACCTTAAGGCCAATGGTCTGGATGCCGATCGGTACGAAATCGCTTTCTGGGGCAGAGTTTCGACGGTGGTAGGTATTGCGGTGATGTGCGTACTGGCTTTGCCCTTTGTATTTGGATCATTACGATCGACCGGTGCAGGTGCCCGGATGATTATCGGTATATTAATTGGGTTGGGGTATTTTCTGCTCAATCGCACCATGGCAGACAGCGTTGCCGTATTTAATCTCAGCCCTTTTCTGGTGGCCTGGGTGCCGACTGCTTTACTGATGGTGGGCACGGTGATTGGGCTCAGTCGGCTGCGCTAATCAGGAGCTACACCGGGATTGTCCGATTTATGCGTTTTTGGCAGCAACACAATAGTTGTGCCGGTCCAGCGATCATGCCAGCTGAGTTGGTCCCGATCCCACAGTATCCACAAGAAACCCAGCCCTGCGGGCAGGGCAGAGATGCAAGCGTATATAAATCGTAATAAAGCCATCGGGTAGCTAACCGGGGAAGCATTCGCTTGTACAAGCCGCAGTCGCCAGGCTTTCATGCCCGGAGTTTGCCCGCTGTGGGCCCAGAAGGCGGCAAAGAAGACGACGGCTATTACCAGCAAACCCACCCTGTACAGGGCGTTGCCCGGCTGAATTGCGTCGTCAAGCGATGCCACGATGGGCACGGATAGCAGCATCATTACGGAAATTACTAATAGCCAATCGTAAATTGACGCCATGAGACGTCGCAGA
>SMVB01224461.1_pt1 | contig 23628 bp, 25 predicted proteins | sample 2456461 | NCBI WGS metagenome assembly SMVB01 (sample SAMN11095934, study PRJNA526329) | marine sediment metagenome | biome: Marine sediment; feature: Surficial sediment; material: Deep marine sediment; isolation source: Hadal surficial sediment | place: Pacific Ocean | collected 2014-05 | depth...
GAGATTGATACCGGGCGAGTGCAAATCCTTGATATTGAGGATCCAGCCGAAGTCAAAGCGCTGGCAGAAGCGGCCGGGAAAACTGATGGAGTCATTTTTCATCTCTGGGGTAAAGATCAAGTGGTTCCAGACGGCACCGTCTCCATCCCGACATCATTGGGGCATGTCTACCGAACAGAATAATGGCCTCAGGGAGAACATTCAAATGCTCTCCCTGAGGCTCTACTCACACACACATCATAGTCAGGAGTGCTGGTTATGCCTTGGAAGATAGGAACCTTTTGGGTCTGTTGTCTTCTGGTTCAGAGTCTCTTGCCTTGCACAAGTGAGGCTGCTAATCGTGACGTGTTGAAACCCAGGGTGGCTCAAGATCAACTCACCGAAGTGCGTTCCTGGTCAAATCCATTTCTCGCAACGCCGGAAAATTTTGCGGAAGGAAAAAATATTTTTCATGGAAAAGGCTTTTGTGTGACATGCCATGGACGTGATGGAAAGGGCCTTGGCAAGATTCCCGGGCTTGTGGGAAAACTGCCACGCAACTTTACAGACAAGTCGTGGCAAGCCGCCAGAACGGATGGAGAATTGTTTTGGATCCTGAAAAATGGCAGTCCAGGGACGGCGATGGCCCCCTTTATCCCGCGAGTCTTAACTGAAGACGAGGCCTGGCATGTGATACTCTATGTAAGGTCATTCGGGAACCCGTAACCGAAAGGAGAGTATGAGTCGTCATGAAGAGCTTAACCCTATTCGTGCTTACAAGCTTGATGATGTTCGCGTCTCTGGAAGCCTCCAGCGAATCTCCCGCACTTCCCTTGCCCGTCGAACCTGACGAAAGCACTCGTGTAGATGAAATCTACGATCAAGAATCAAACCTCTTCTTGTCCCTCTACTCCTTGAAAGGAGACGGGGACGTTGACTACATCACCGGTCGTACGGTTCAAGGTCATATTCGAAGCAGCTACGGCAACCCTGTCTATTACCTGCCTGAGTACCCGATCTTTTATTGGTGGAACCACACCATGTGGAACGATCCTCAGTTGGACGGGGTCAACGGCAATGAGTTGGTCTATCAAGAAGATATAGATTTTGATACAAGCCGCTACAAACCCTGCCTCTTCAACGGCCAACTTTGTTAAGCCATGAAGTGTTCTATGCCAGGGAAAAAAGGGCACTTCCGGATTTTCTGAGGGTGGGGTGTCCCTGTTTTTCCTGGAATTCCGTTTAGCAAGTCTCCTCCCCTTTGTAAGGGGAAGATTAAGGTGGGCTAGAGTCGTATGATTGGCGACACGTTATAGTGCGGAGCCCACATGATTCCACTCCACGTTTCTACCTCCCTTAGCTATTGCTTGGTGCGTCTTTTCGGCGCGACCATGTTTGACTGTCATGTATCTGATTGGTGGCCCGCGTTGGGAAGTTTCAGAGCGTACGCCGACGATGTACGAACAGGGGGAAAGTCGGACGGTCTCATAGTACCGGAGAATCCCTCGAACAAATCCGGTTTTTCCGGTCTGGAGATGGGGAAGGAAAGGGGACTGACCAAGGGAAGTCCGGTTGATAGAAACATGCATATGGACATTGCGCCGATAGGTATATGCCACATGATGTTGACTGGAAACGTCATGGTAGATTCCTGATGTGTGTTATGGCGTTCCCCCTTCGACTCTATAATCACCTAATGTTGAGATCACCCACTTCATATGAAGCTGCAGCGTAATAGAAGTTGAGTGAATCGATTTTTTAGCGTATATTATGAGTATTATGAAAAATATCATTACGTCTTCCAAAAATATTTTGGGTGGAACTCCGGTTTTTACTGGCACACGTGTTCCATTTCAGACATTGATAGATTATTTGGAAGCTGGCGATTCTATAGAAATTTTCTTGGATGATTTTCCAACTGTTTCACGAGAACAAGTTATTGCGACCCTTGAAACAGCAAAAGACTATCTTCTTAAAACGCAGTTGTCGGCGTGAATATTATCTTGGATGAATGCGTTCCACGACGAGTTGCCAAAGACCTTCCTCACGACGTCTCCACGGTTCATCAACTCAAGCTTGCCGGGTTAGACAATGGAGATTTACTGGAAAAGATCGAAGAACAATTCGATGTCTTCTTAACCGTTGACCAAAATCTTCAATATCAACAAAATCTCACCCAGTCAAAAATTGCAATCATCGTTCTCGTCGTTCCTTCAAACCGATACGATGATATACAACCTCTTATTCCTTCTTGCCTTTCCGCTCTCACCAAAATTAAGCCCGGTGAATTGATATCCATTTCCCGCTAAGGCCTAAGTGTTACTCTAAATTCCCACAACGGCTCCATTTAATTTGCTCTATGATGGGATATGCCTCACTTCAATTTTTTTTGGATCTACCAAACCATCAATATCTTTAATGAATTGTGAATAGAGTTCCTTATTTGTCAAAGCGAAGATCCGATTCGTAGCTCCCTTCACTTTGCTAAGGACCTGTCAAGAAATAACATGAACAACCTCACGCCTAGATTTGGGTCAGATTTGGACGGAACGATTGAGAAGAAGCCGAGGCATAGCCCTGGCTATGTTGAGGTTTTCTCGATTGAGGCGCGTTCAAAGATGGCCCGAAGATAGGATGCGAGATGGGCATGTTATTTCTTGACAGGTCCTAAGGTAAAAGCAAGCGCCAATCAGTCGCCATTTTCTCGTAGTTGTATACCCCGCCTTTTTTGTTGTCTCATTTCCAAGCTTGTAACTTTTAACTTCTACAACATTTTTTTATCTTTTGACACCAAGTCAAATTCTTTTTTTATTATTTCCCCGTTAGAATTTTTACCAATGATTAGTTTTTGTTTAGTGAACGACATTTCGAATTCAAATTCTAATGCCTTTTTTACTTTTTTTTTCGGCTTGTACCCAGTTTTGTACCATGTGAGGTTTTTCCTTTCCTTGTTAATTCTTTTCCTAATGTCAATTCCAGGTATGACTAAAAACTAATCCATCTAAAACTTTTCAAATGGCAAAGGCTAACATTTATTTTTCTACTTATTTTTTTCTGCATGATAACTTATCGATGATTTGTGTTGAGGGTGAGTGTGCTGTGCATACACGATCCTAAAGATTTCCTTATTTCTATAAGATGCTTTATGATATTTTCTTTCCTACCTTTTACCCGTAGGACACCGATGCGCCAAGTTAAAATCGTCGCCACAATTGGCCCGGCCACTTGTTCCTCCGGAAAACTGGAAGAACTTCTGGATGCCGGAATGAATGTTGCCAGGTTCAATATGTCCCATGGCACCTCGGATTGGCACAGGACAACGATTCAACGTCTTCGTCACCTCTCTCTGGAGAAACAGATTCCGCTCGCCATCCTCGTAGACTTGGCCGGTCCGAAAATCCGTGTGGGAGATCTTCCTAAGGAGGGAAAACTGTTCATTCGTGACCAGAGGGTGTCCCTGATTTTACAGGCCTCTTGGGCTCAGGCAACCAGCCAAGAGCCCAACATCGACAATGAACTTTCCCTTGACCTGCCATCTTTCCCTCAAGACGTGAAATCCGGACAAATCGTGTTGATTGATGACGGCAATATTTCACTCCAGGTAGACATTCCGGAGTCTGATCGATTGATCTGTACCGTCCTAGTTGGGGGAACGGTGACTTCTAGAAAAGGCGTAAATTTTCCCGGGCTTCCACTTGAAATGCCGGGGTTTACTGAAAAAGATGCCGAAGATCTTCAGGTGGCAATAGAGGAGCATGTAGATTACGTGGCCCTGTCTTTTGTGCGATGTCCAGAAGATATTAAAACTGTCCAAACAGCTCTTGCTGAACAATCAGCAATGATTCCGGTCATTGCCAAAATTGAGAGGCCTGAAGCCCTGACATGTTTCGATGCGATACTTGATGTGGCTGATGGGGTCATGATTGCGAGAGGCGACTTGGCTTTGGAATTGAGTCCAGAGGAAGTTCCGCTGTTGCAAAAGCGAATCATCACCCAAGCCAATCAAAGAGGAAAGCCTGTCATTACTGCTACCCAGATGTTGGAATCGATGACGAGACTACCCTCTCCCACTCGCGCGGAAGCCTCGGATGTCGCGAACGCCGTGCTGGATGGAACAGATGCCGTTATGTTATCAGCGGAAACATCGACAGGGAATTACCCTGTCGCGGCAGTCCAAGTGATGGATCGTATTATCCGACATACCGAAAAGGAAGGCTTCCCTCAAAGGCAAAAGTCCGATTCATCACAATCCACACTTCTGTCGACTCCGGAAGCCGTTTGTGAGACTGCCGTTTCTCTATCAAGCGCTGTTGGCGCCCAAGCCATCGTCGTGTTTACCGAGTCTGGCCATACGGCCATGTTATTGGCCCGCCATCGCCCGACTGTCCCGATCCTCGCTCTCACGCCTTCCCAATCTGCCACCAGTCAATTAGCTTTGGTATGGGGCCTTGCCTCATTTGTCTTTCCACAAGTTGATGACACCGATGAACGTATCAATGCCGCTCAAGATCGGCTGAAGAAACGAGGACTGCTTCATGAAGGCCAGCTCATCGTCATTGTGACCGGGGAACGACTGGGGCATTCTCTCGGGACAAACTTAATCAAAGTTCATTTGGTCATTTGAGTTCAGGCAAGGAGAAGACTAAAAAACATGCCTATAAAAATTGTAAGTGTAGGTGGGTTATTCCAAAATTCTTGCCTAAGACATAGTTGCGGGAGGTTCTAATAATACCAATGAGGGGAAAAAGATGAAAACACTATGCGGTAGTCTTACCGGAGTATCCCTTATTTTTTGTATTTCCCTTAACCCTGCTGTAGCCGAAATCCCTACGCACCCACTGACACCCATTTCAACGATTCATGAACAAAAATCTGTGTGTTTATGGGTAGGTGGTGCTTCTAGTAATAGGGTCGTTGCGGCTGTTGAACAAAATGAAAAGGATCTCGTAAAAGAAACTCGTATAATCGCTCAAGATATTTTAAAACATTTTACAGTGAAAAATAAGGCAAATCGTTCTCTAAGTCGGTGTGAAAATAGTATGAAAATAAAAGTATATAGTTTGCCAATTGAAACACTGTACAAGGTGGAAGAAGGTAAGTTCAAAGGCTTTCAGCGATGGCGCATTTCAGGCGCGAAGGTATGGGGAACGCTTTCCGTCATGAAATTTGGAGAACCTCTTTTAGAAAAAGATTGGGACGGTGAAGTGAATACCCCAGACAATTTGAAGGGGAGTCGGCAATATCGCGACATGAATTTTGCGCCCTATATTGAGGCGCTGAAAAAATCCAACCTTCCAGTTTCGATTCAAGAAGGTGCAGAACTGTTTCTCTTAGAACGATTTCACAAATAGCAAGAATCAGTCCTCTTGGCTCATGTGATGATTCGTGGAAGGCCTCGGCAATTCGTAACCAGACCTTATGATCGACTGACGCCCCACGCTTCCACCATCATCTCCTCCCTTCCTCCAAAGTACCACTGTATTGAAATCTAATAGCACAATAAACTCCGGAATTATTTGGGTTTCCAATCAGAATTTTCTGGCCATGCATTGAGGTGTCGATATTGCTTTTACGTGTTCAAGTATTTCAAACTTTATGTTTGGGGCAAAAAACGACAGAATGTCTTGTGCGGGTGGGTAGAATAATTCCCCACATTATTCTTCCAGAAAGTATGTTAGTGGAAAGGGAAAGTCAGATTTTTAAAGCAGACAGTCAGGGGCCTTAACCCATTTTATTATGGAGGAAGATTTTGGTGCTAAATCTATGAAGCCAATACGAATCGTCATCATCGGTGGAGTAGCAGGCGGAGCCAGTGCCGCAGCCAAAGCCCGTCGAACCAATGAGTCCGCAGATATCACCATCTTTGAAAAAGGTCCCTATGTCTCCTTTGCCAACTGTGGCCTACCATATTACGTGGGAGAAACCATCAAAGATCGTGACGACCTTCTTCTTCAAACCCCGGAAGGGTTCTGGAAACGATTCCGGGTTCAGGTCCACGTCTTACACGAGGTCCTCAAGGTTGACCGAACCGCAAAATGCGTCACCGTCAAAAACTTGATCTCGGGAGAAGTGACGCCCTACCCATACGACAAATTGATTCTGGCACCAGGAGCCGGGGCGATTGTGCCGAACATTTCTGGTATTCATGCTAAGAATATTTTTTCAGTCAAAACCGTTCCCGATTCCGACGCGATCAAATCTTTTCTTCACGACCATCCCTCTCAGGAAGCGTTGGTTATTGGTGGCGGGTTTATCGGTTTAGAAACGGCAGAGGCTTTGGTAAACCGAGGATTGAACGTGACTATCGTAGAAAAAGCTCCAGAAATTTTACCACCCTTTGATCCGGATATGGCCAGACTTGTGGCTAATCACTTACGGGAGAAAGGCGTGCAAATCATCGTAGGCGATGGCATCAAAGGGTTTCATCAAACCGGGGATTTCTCCAAGGAAGCCGAATTAGAAAGCGGAACCCGGCTTCCTATGGATCTTGCCATCCTCTCAATCGGTGTCCGTCCGGAATTGAAGCTTGCGCGAGAGGCAGGGTTGGAAATTGGTCCATCAGGAGGTATTGCTGTCAACGAACACCAGCAAACCTCTGATCCACACATCTATGCCGCCGGAGATGCCGCTGAAACCACGCACTTGGTCACCGGCCAACAAGCCCGAATTCCCCTCGCTGGTCCGGCAAATAAACAGGGCCGAGTCGCCGGTGCAAATGCCGCAGGGGGAGATTTACAATTCCATGGGGCGCTGGGCACAGCCATTGTTGAAAGTTTGGATATCACCGCTGCCAAAACTGGATTGGCTGAACATGAGGCCCACAGGCATGGCTTGAAGTATTTCGTCTCGGTGACTCATCCACTGGATCATGCCGAATATTATCCCGGAGCAGAAGCCCTCCATATCAAATTGGTGGTGGAGCAGGAAACGGGAAAACTTCTGGGCGCTCAAATTGTGGGCGAAAAGGGAGTGGATAAACGGATTGATGTATTGGCAACCGCTTTACACGCCAAATTGAGGGTCCAGGATTTAGAACAATTGGATTTGGCGTATGCCCCACAATTTAATTCTGCCAAGGGACCAGTCATCATGGCGGGTTTCGTGGCGGCCAATACTTTACGTGGAGAAGTGAAGACGATCACCGGAGAAGAATTGCAAAAGAAACTGACGACCAACACCTCTCTTCAATTATTAGATGTCCGAACGCCAGATGAATATCAAGAGGCGCATCTTCCGCAGGCTCGCCTGGTTCCCGTGGATTAACTCAGAGACCATCTCCAGGATCTCGACCCCTCCCAAGAAACCGTCGTATATTGCCGTGTCGGTTTACGTGGCTACCTTGCCTCTAGAATTCTCCTTCAAAGTGGATTCACCAACGTCTATAACTTGACCGGCGGGATTTTAAGTTTTCCTCATGTGTAGTACCTACTGTCGCCGGATGAGTTACGAATAGGATACCTCACGATCTTGAGGCGCGAAAGATCGTTGATGTTCATCAGAATGTTATGCCACCTGGTATATGGCAGGACGATAGGTAGGAGGGGGAACGGGTTTATTTGACTCTTTCGCTGCCTGGATCCATGCCTGTTTGGCTTTCAGCAATTCATTCAACGCTTCTTCCGGAGATTCGCCAAAAGCCGAGCAATGGGTCAAGTCGGGTAAGTCCGCAATATACCCCTCGTCTTCTTCGCTGTAAAACAAGTTGATATGATAATCCGTCATGTTATTAATCCTCCAGTTTCAAATTATGCCGTTCAATAATCTTAAGCAACTGACTGATCTGATATGGTTTAGCTTTACCTCTGACGTCTTGTAGATTAACCAACTCAGAAATATCAGAATGAATGAATGAATATATGATGGCTGCCATTGATTCGGTCCAATCTAAATCCGAAAGATTCGGCGCATTTTCTTGCTTCATCAAAAACGGATGTTTTTTGAACTGGAAAGGATCTTCTTTAATAGCTTCTTCTTATTCACTTAAATGACACTGCCCTTTGTATTCTTGTCACGCATAACGCCTCGCTTCATCGGCAAAATAAAGCAGAGTGAGCGATAGCGAGCGGCGCTTTATTTTGTCCGGGTGCAAGCGATTGCTATACATTTTATTTGCTGTCTTTCCAGTTCCACCATTTTAATAATTCTGGTTTATGGACAGAATTGCTAGCGTAATAAACTGCACACCTGAAAACGTACAACACGCACCGATCAACGTGCTGCTCTCTCAAACCCCTTAGGCTTTGATACATATTCTCAGGATTTTCTCCTTTCAAGTTAGTAATTTTTAGATATCCTAAATCTACTAAATCGCGGCTCAAAGTTTTTCCAACCCCAGGTATTGTTTGAAGTTCCTTCAATGAATCCGTTGCTGAATCTTTCTTGTTAAATTTTTTCATCTTTAGGACCTACTCAGATTCGCTGTCTTATTCCCTGCCGAGTGGATGAATTTGTTAGTCACCTAATTCATGTTGATCATCGTACGTATCCAGAAATACCTGAAGCTTATGGAAAAGACGATCAAGTTCTTTCTGGAGTTTTTTATTTTCAGTATGATTGGCCTCGGCTGCGATGTACCCCTGAATGTCCTCGATGTCATCCAATGACAGATCGACCTTCATACTTTTGCCGTCGATAACAGCCAGTCTTGCAAAGTCTGGATCACAAAGTGTCTCATCGCGGATAATATCCCGTTCACGTAAGGTTAGCGTGACAGGCAATGTTGTTCCGTATGGTATTTTCTTTCGTTTCATTCAGCTCATGCCAGTGCTCGCCGGCCGGAATTGAGCGACCATTCACATGATCGCATAGTGTTTGACGCACGCACCGGGCGCCCAGAGCCACCACTCAAGCCGAGGGTTAACTGGTCCTACTGCGACTGGTTATGGCCCCTCTGTCGTTCAACCCAATTCGTCAAGAAGTTCGATTTCCTTCCTGACGAGGTGGTTCACAATGTCGCCAATATCTTTTCCCTTGTTCTGTGCAAGACGCTCGACCTGGTTTTGTAGTTTTACATCCAAATAGATGGGCAATCTCAACTTGACCCCTTTCCTGTAAAATTTACCTCTTTCCGTTTTTGAGAAATCATATTCTCGTTTCATTCTGCATCACCCTCCATACTGGTTAGATTCATCTTTGGTGGCCTTACGGGCCGACATAATCCGAATCCTCCCGCTTGTCTGTGTTTCTTCCTGATAGGTGTGGCAAACGATCAACAAGGTCAAATAACCCAGGGTAATCCATCTGTCCTCCTCTTGCCTATGCTCCTCATCAAACTCAGATAGGGCTTGGGAATCAAGAAAGACGGTAGCTGCGCGATCAAACGTCACGCCGTGTTTTCTTGCATTTTGGTGGGCTTTGATGGGATCCCACTCAAACTGATATTCGAATGGATTTGGCATCAGGTATTATTTAATAAGAAGTTGCGGGTTTTGGGTCGGCTCGAACGCCTGGTTAGAAGCCAAGTGTCTCACGCCTTAACCCAATTCACAGATACAAAATTCACGTCTTCGGAAATTTCTTTTAAACACTCCGGCGTGAAAATATGCCCGACACCGGTATCTTAGATATATTCGACAACGTTTCCATGACAAAGATTATTTCTGACCCGAACAATCTCGACTTGTAGCTTCCTTTTCTGGATGCTTTTGTGAAAATCACGCTCATTGGGAAAAGCTAAACTTTCCACTGGTAATCCTAGCTCCCCTGCGTGGCATAAAAGCGGATTACTTATATGCTTGTTTCAAGGTATGCCTTCAATTCATTAGCCAAATCCTCAGCCTCCTCCTTGGAAAGATAAGGAACTTTAATTGTTCTAGCCCAAAAGAAGCTTTTTCCTGTTATTTGCGACACTTTTTTGAAGGGCATAGCCTTGATTTTATCGCCTTTCTTTGGGACGGGAGTGATAAATGTGACATCCCTATACAGAGTATCTTTTTCGGGTGCTTTAATTTCTCCCTTGTTAACTTTTGCGGCTGCTACAAGACCAGACCATTTATGTGAAAAAAATACAATATCCCCAGGATAAACATATTCTACAAATCTCTTGGCATCACCAAATGCAGCAACACGATTATTTTCAATCATATACCAGATAGATTCTTCGTCCCAACTTCTGTTTGTATCAAAAAGGACACCTTTAATATCACTCGGGTTTCTGTGCCTATCATAAGGTAAGGCAAAGAACTCAAAGTATTTTTCTTCACCTAGCTCATAAATTCTATATGGCAAAAACTCTATTGAAAGCCCTTGATTCTTCCAGTAATCAACCGCATTAATAAGGCTATTATCTGCGGCACTACCTATAACAAGGAGGTGTTGTTTTTTGTTTATTTCCTTTGCATCCAAGGCATGTTCAAGATTAAATGCTTCCTGATGGGCTTGTGTTAATTCTGTGTCAATGCCCGAGTATTGTAGATATTTTTTTTGTAATTTTGAGTAACTCCATTGACCTGCATCTTGAGCATATCGCAATGCCTGATGAACAGCTCCTTCACCAGCAGCACCTCTTTTCAACTCAAATATTATTAATTCGCCTTTTTCATTCAGCGCATAAATATCAGCTTCTGCCTGATATTGTCTTTCTTGAAATATTGGCATTAAGCTTGAATCTTCAAACAAAACATCAAGGATACTATTTGCTATAAGTTCTTCTAAATCTTTCTCAAGCTTTCCGAAGCTTGAAAAGTCCTTGAATGCTATAGGTTCCAACTTGTCGAACTTTCCACTTGATGAACCTAATTTATATAGCACTGGTTATTTCTCCTTTTGCACATAACCTTAATTTTTATGGCTTTTGTCGGGTTTGAGTATACGGTACATAAACAACCCTAAAAATTTGTCTTATTTCTATAAAGAAGTTTGAAAATAATTACAATCCTGATTCAGCTAATTTTCTTGAATGATTCTGTTTGTCGACCTTAACAACTATTTGGTCTCGAGGGTACTTGTCGGATCACAGCTAATGAAACTGTTCTTTCCAAAGGATTATGAATAATACCGTTAAGCCACACTTAACAGTTAACGTTTCCGTCTTAACCATTCCCCAGTCTTACTGACCTGCCTTCTCGTATTTCATTCAACAACCACTTGTTTTTAGGTAACTACTCAGGTGGTTTAGGCTGTAGCCTGTTAGGTAGGAAGCGCAACTTCATCGGCCAAGACACACGCTCTGAGCGTTGTATGATCTCGTATTGTCCCTAAACACCCACAGCCTACCCACCTGAGCAGTTACGTTTTTAGTAGAAAATTTAGAATTTCTTTCTCGAATTTTATTATGGCATTTGCCTTGCTCTACTAATGTGGTGGGGCAAACCTAAACCGTCTTGAACCGTGGAGCATTTTGTCCAGCGTGGAGCATTTTGGCATCACTACCTGTCACGTCAAATTTACAACTTAGGGCTCGCGAAACAATAACTTCCCATTTTCGTATCCCATCTTCAGGCCACCTTGAGCCGATCTTCACTCGCAAAATCCTCAACGTGGGCTTTGCTACGCCTGCGGTTTTGCTTCCTCAGATCGACTCAATCTGACCAGAATTTGGTTTCGAATTCTGAGAAGTTATTGTTTCGCGAGCCCTATAGCAAGAAGGAAGTCTAACGGTGGAATTTATATCTCAGATCATTAGGCTCTTCGCATTCGAACTCCTTCTACTTGGTCTACTCTTGGATGCGATCCATGTCGAGGCAAACCCACAACGTCTGCAAAATACCATTCAGCACCATATTGTCATTCTGAGTGCAACGAAGAATCTGTGCCCAGCCCACTGCTCCCATGCTTGTCCTGAGCGCCGTCGAAGGGGTTGAGAGAGATGCTTCGTCTCAGCATGACAATTTGGAGGGGCAATGTTCCTGGAGCGATGGGTAAGGAGAGGGCTTGGTGTGGGTAAATTGGGCTTGATGTGCTGAATAGTTATAGAATAAGAAGTGTATGGTGGCTACGTGGTAAAAGGCCATGGGTAGGACGGTGGATCGTGACACCAATTGATGCAATCTCTAAGGGACACGACTGCGTGGAAGATGATGCCAACAGAAGGGGAAATGTCATGAACTTGAGAAAAATTCTACCGGTTTTGTTGTTCTTCCTCTTTGGCGGAATATTTGTGTCTGTAGGTTCCGGCGTTGCACATCAAGAATCCAGTTCTTCAATGTTTGGCAACGGAACTTTTGAAATAGCTGGTATGCGAGTTCCTGACATTGGGCCGCTTCCGACAGCAGTTCCTACTCCACCCATGAATCTCAACTATAAATCGAAGACCAAATTAGGAGAACAGTTATTTTTTGACGGGCGGTTGTCCCGGAACGGGGCGATTTCCTGTGCTTTTTGTCATACGCCAGGGTTAGGATTTGCCGATCCCAAACAGGTTTCGATTGGCGTCGGCGGAAAGCAAGGCGGGCGTCAGGCCCCGACGGTATACAATACGGGGTTTAACCCCGTGCAGTTCTGGGATGGCCGTGCGGGGTCCCTCGAAGAGCAAGCCATTGGCCCGATCATCAATCCGGTCGAAATGGCCGAGACGCACGAGAATGTCGTCAATAAGTTAAATCAGATCAAGGGATATGTTGAACAATTTCAAGCCGTGTTTGGAACGACAGTGAATATGCAAGGCATTGCTGAAGCGATAGCTGCATATGAGCGCACGATTATTTCCACGAACTCGGCGTTTGATAAATATGTTTTAGGCGATAAGGCGGCTATGAGCGAGGAAGCTCAATGGGGTATGGCCCTGTTCAAAGGCAAGGCTCGTTGCATTTTGTGTCACAACGGTTCCAACTTTACCGACAACAAATTTCATAATCTTGGAGTGCCTCAGGTCGGACCAATGAAAGAGGATCTTGGTCGATACTATGTGACCCGCCGCCCGGAAGATACAGGCGCATTTAAAACCCCAACGCTTCGAAGCATCATAGAAACCGCGCCTTATATGCATGATGGCGCGTTCAAAACACTAGAAGAAGTCGTGGATTTCATTGACGCAGGGGGTGGGGCAAATCAAAATTTGAGTCCGTTGATGAAACCCCTTGGGCTAAGCGTTGCAGAAAAGACGGAGTTGATCGCATTTCTTCATGCGTTGACCGGCGAAGAGATTCCGTTCAAGTTCCCTGAGTTGCCCGAGTAATCGGAGATCTTTCAAGAAGAAAATCCGGCGGGTCCGGGTTCCCAGTGAGTGTTGTTTTTCCGTTTTTCAAAAATTCCTCCCGGCAAGTTTTCTCCTGGAAAACCTCAACATCACTTTGCGATGCCTCTGATTTTTCTCAATCGTTCCGTCAAAATCTGACCCAAACCTTGTCGGAAATGTGCGCAAGGTTTTTCTTTCAAGCCCTTACCTCATAGATTTGGCGCAGCGGAAGCCGATATTTGATGAACGATCTTGGGGGAAGGCTCCCCCTCGGGTAGCAGTGCGAAGCATCACGGGCAGGCTTTTCCATGATCCACCACGAACCGCTTTATACCGCCCGGATTTAGGGCCGGGTGGATTGCGTTCAGGCATGATCGGGTAATAATCTGGCCCAAACCAATCATTCACCCATTCTGCAATATTTCCTGATAAATGAAAAACTCCCCATTCGCTTTTCCCTTCCGGATAACTATCCACATTGGCGACAAGCGGAATTTGATGTACATGATATGCGCCGAACACCGCAATGTCCTGTGACGGATCTTGTTTGCCCCAGGGAAAGATTTTCCCGCCTGTCCCCCTCGCCGCTTTTTCCCACTCGGCTTCTTTGAGAAGGCGCTTTGTCTTTTCGGTACAAAATGCCTGCGCTTCTTCCCATGTGACATAGAGGGCCGGCCAAGGAGCCAATGCTTGATCGGGAATAAAGTGGATGCTGATCAGGTGCCAAATGAGCGCTCGCAATTCCGGAGAGACTGGATGGCCTGTTTCGAGAAGGAAGCGTAGAAATTCTCCCAATGACACTTCATATTGATCAATCTGATAGGCATCCAGCCAAATACGGCGTTGCGGAAACTCTGTGTCGTCATACTGCATTTCCAAGTCGTGCCGTTTGTGATCTTGTCGATCAGTGCCCATTAAAAACCATCCGGCTGGAATTGAAATCGTCGGTGATGGTTTGGCAAAACCGGCTATTCCTTGCACATGGGCATCAACGGCAGGAGGCGCGGCATCCATGCTTCCCCATGCAGGATAGGAACTCATGATCACCAATCCAATAGACCAGAAAGAAATTGTTCGTGATAAAAAAAGAAAGTCCTTTAATAAATTTTGCACAATATTCTCGCCTTCTTTTGGTAGGATGGTTGCTCATGAGAAACGGGCTCAGTGTAAGTGAAGGACACTTTTTAGGGCAAGATTGTTCTAAGAGAAAAGACAAGGTTTTTTCACTCTGCCCTCCTTGTTTTTACTTCTCACTTCTCACTTCTCACTTTTTACTTTTCACTGATAGGAGAAGGTGGCTTCATGAGCTTACGGAAAAATCAGCGGTTAGCTGGATTGGTTCAATCCGAGATTCGAGCCATGACATTAGCCTGCACGCAAGCGAAAGGGATCAATTTAGCCCAAGGCGTGTGCGATACAGGAGTTCCACAACCGGTTATCCAAGGTGCAAAGCGGGCAATGGACGAAGGCTTCAATACCTATACTCGATTTGATGGACTTGCGGAACTTCGACAGGCGCTTGCCCAACGAATGAACACATTCAATCACATGACGGTCAATCCTGAAACGGAGATCACCGTCAGTGCGGGAGCTACTGGCGCGTTTCATTGTGCCTGTATGGCGCTTCTTCACCCTGGAGATGAAGTCATCATGTTTGAACCCTACTATGGCTATCATCTGAGTACATTGTTGGCCGTAGAGGCGGTCCCGCGTATTGTCTCGTTGAAACAACCGGATTGGGCATTATCGATGAAGGACCTGGAGCAAGCGATCACCAAGCAGACAAAAGCCATTGTGGTGAATACTCCCGGCAACCCGTCAGGCAAAGTGTTTTCCACTCAAGAATTAGAGGGAATTGCAGAAGTGGCTCGTCGGCATGATCTGTTTGTCTTCACGGACGAAATCTATGAATACTTTGTATATGATGATCGCACGCATGTCAGTCTGGCATCGTTTCCCGACATGATGGACCGCACAGTGACCATTTCCGGCTACTCTAAAACATTTAGTCTGACAGGGTGGCGTATCGGGCATGCGGTAGCTGCGCCACAATGGTCCACAGTCATTGGCGCAATGAACGATTTGGTCTATGTTTGTGCATCGGCTCCTTTGCAATATGGTGTCGCTGTGGGTATTCAGGAACTTGGGCATGAGTTTTATCAAGACTTGCAACAATCTTTCCAGGCGAAACGGGACAGGTTTTGCAAAGTTCTCGACGAGATAGGCTTATCTCCCACAATCCCTCAGGGAGCATATTATGTGTTAGTTGATGTTTCCTGCATACCGGGCGAAACAGGAAAAGAACGGGCTATGTATGTGCTCAATAAAACAGGCGTGGCCGGAGTGCCGGGCGAAGCCTTTTTTCAAGGAGACCACGGCTCGCGGTATATTCGTTTTTGCTTTGCGAAAACCGATGCAGATTTGGATGTGGCTTGTGAGCGGTTATGCCAGTTGCTGAAGCCGTGAGCGGTTTTCCGACAGGAAAGCTATTTTAAAAAAAGTGGACCATCGACAGGACACCAGGCTTTGACAATGTTGACCCGTTGAATCCAACAAGGCGAAAACGTGGTGCAGAAGCCTTGAGATCCGATGGCTTTGCCTTGCGTTTCAATCCAATCATCGGCATCAGAGCCGGGAAACCATGTGGCAAGACCGAATGCTGATTGGGTTCCGCTACTGGTCTGTGCGTCATAGACGACCTCAAATTCGATAAGGCCTTCTCCGTCCAATGCGCAACGAGCCTTGCTCGGTTGATATTTAAAGGTAACGTGAAAGAGAAAGCCATCCTCTATCCAGGTGTTCACAATATCGACGGGTTGTTGGCTGGCTTGGGCTGGTGCCATCAGCAGGAATGAGACGAGTAACGTCGGCAAAATTATCAGGGATATCACCCTATCACCAAAAAACCGTTTGACGTTCCTGTCTATTGAATGATTGTTGTTGAAGTAGGAACCGTTCATGGAAAAACCTCAATATCAATAATCAGGAAAAGTTTGAAGAACATTCGTACTGTATCTGTGATGTTGTGTATGTGGTCAATACTCCGGATGGAGGGGATGGCGGGAGGAGGGGATGAAAACGATGCGAGAAGCGACAAGAAAGAAAAAGGCGGTCCTACGCATCCATTGAAAAAAAACCGGAGGGTTTGCCGAAGTGTTGCAGGGCTTTTTGAGTGATTTGACGGCCTCTGGCGGTCCGATCTAAATAGCCTGATTGCAGCAAGAATGGTTCGTGGACATCTTCCAATGTGGCCTTTTCTTCTTGAATGGCGGCAGCCAAGGCTTCGATACCCACTGGGCCGCCTTTGAATTTTTCAATAATGGTCAACAAAATTTTACGATCCATTTCGTCAAATCCGGCCTGATCCACTCCTAACCATTCTAACGCTGTTTGGGCAACGGCTTTGGTGATCTGTCCCTGTGCTTTGACTTCGGCAAAATCACGAACGCGTTTGAGGAGACGATTGGCAATCCTTGGTGTTCCACGAGCGCGTCCGGAAATTTCTGTTGCGGCATCCTCATCAATGTGGATGCCAAGCAATCGCGCAGATCGTGTAATGATCACTTGCAATTCTTTCGGCAGATAAAAATCCAAGCGATAGACTAAGCCAAAGCGTTCTCGAAGAGGCGAGGTGAGCGCGCCCGCCCGTGTTGTGGCACCAATGAGTGTGAAGGGCGGGAGGTCTAATTTCATGGTGCGAAGAGACGGGCCTTGTCCAATGATGAGATCAATCTGGTAATCCTCCATAGCGGGATAGAGGGCTTCTTCGGCGGCTGGCGGGAGTCGGTGAATTTCATCAATAAATAAGACATCGCGAGGTTGGAGGTTGGACAAAATCGCCGCCAGGTCTCCCGCATGGGTCAGGACGAGTCCTGAAGTCGAGCGGATCGTTCCTCCCATTTCTTTGGCAATAATGTGGGCGATTGTGGTTTTTCCCAATCCAGGCGGGCCATAAAAAATGGCGTGGTCCAGCGCTTCTCCCCTCCCAAGTGCCGCATCGATACAAACTCGAAGCGAGTCCTTCATGCGTTCCTGGCCGATATACTCCCCTAACCGCTGTGGACGCAGAGTGCCTTCGAGGCTCTGTTCTTCTTCAAATACATGAGTGTCAAGAATTCGGTCGTCCATTTATAGGGCGTCTTTGCGAAATGAGGAAACGACTGTGGGTTTCAACATGATGGGCAAGCACAGAGGGAGGAGACTCCCTCGTTAGAGGAAAAACGAGAAAGAACGACGTAGCCGGCAAGACGAGAGCAAGAATCCGGTCTTGTTGCTTAGGGTACGCGAAATAATCCCCTCCCATTTCCGCATCCCATCTTCAATCCATCTTGAGCCAATCTTCATTCGCACAATTCTCCGCGTAGGCCTTTGGGGCTACGCTTTCGGGTGTGCGCCCTCAGATCGACCCAATCTGCCATAAATCCTAGCACGAATCCCGGGAATGGATTCTTTCGCGAACCCTTAGAATCCCGAAAAGAGGTCTTGGCAGCCCAAACAAAATTCTACATTGACCTGCTGGTAAAGATAATTCACGAGGAATCCCTTTTCTTCGTATAACAGTTTCGCTCCCATAAGCGTTTCATTCGGGAAATCTTCCGGTCCGAGAAGATCGCGAATTTCCTTCAAGGTTGCAGATCTCAAGACATGTCGAAAGATTCCACGAACTTTATGGGAAAACCGATCATTAATAAAAATCAAATCCACTCTTCCATCTGTAATGCGGACTCCGGCCATAGCCCCTGTGGGATTTTCCTTGTCCCACAACAAAATGAACGTGCCTTCTTGCTCTGCTCGCACACCAGCCAGTCGTTGTTCAACCAATGACTCAATGGCTGTGGCTTCAGAGTCACCCAGTTTGACGCGAAACAGGGAAATGTCTTTCGCATCAACGTCCTTCGCATTCTCAACACTGTTGCGGGTAAGTTCATACTTTGCCCCCCAAGCCGGGGCGATGAAAAGCATGAGCGGCAAGGCCAGCATAAGGCATGGCCAGATAACAACGGCTTTCACATTCTTCATGAAATTCCTCTTGATATAGGAAAGTAATAGTGGGAATGAAAATAGTCGTAGATGGATCTTGTCAGTTTCCTTGCCCTGAAAATCAAAAATATTGTATCCGACCCCTCGCTGGAGGGTCAATTATCTCATCGACTGGAAAGCCTCGGTTCTCTTGTTCCTTATGATATACTCGGGTCCTATGCAGAATGCCATCGTGATCAAAGGCGCCCGCCAACATAATCTCAAAAATCTCGACCTTGAAATTCCCCGTGATCAATTCGTGGTGATTACGGGCTTAAGTGGATCGGGAAAATCCTCCTTAGCCTTCGATACCATCTATGCTGAAGGCCAGCGGCGATATGTGGAGTCGTTGTCGGCATATGCCCGACAATTTCTGGAGCAGATGACCAAGCCGGATGTGGATTCTATTGATGGCTTGTCTCCCGCTATTTCCATCCAGCAAAAAACGACGAGTCACAACCCTCGCTCGACGGTTGGAACGGTCACCGAGATTTATGATTATTTTCGTTTGTTATTTGCCAGAATCGGGGAACCCTTTTGCTATCGATGTGGCAATTCCATTGCCGCGCAAACAGTTCAACAAATGGTGGACGCCATCTTGAGCCTTCCGTCCGACAGTAAAATTCAGGTACTGGCGCCTATTGTACGGGGGAGAAAAGGTGAATATCGAAAAGAACTTCTGGCGGCTCGAAAAGCGGGATTTGTTCGAGTTCGCATTGATGGCATCATCCATGATCTTGGCGAGTCCATCAGTTTACATAAGCAGCGGAAACATACGATTGAAATTGTCGTTGATCGCCTGATTGTCAAAACCGGGAGCAGCGTCGCCCGGCGCCTGGCCGATTCAGTCGAAACCGCACTCAAGATGGCCAAAGGCCTCGTCGGAGTGCTGACCGAGGATGAACATGTTCGGATTTATAGTGAACAGTTGGCCTGTATTCAATGTGGCGTGAGTTATTCAGAAATCGCTCCACGGATCTTTTCCTTTAACAGTCCTCATGGGGCTTGTCCTGCATGTGATGGAATTGGATATAAGTCTTCGGCTTGTCCGGGGCATGAAGAATGGACGTTTGATGCTCCATGTGATGCATGTGGTGGTGGGCGGCTGAAACCGGAAAGTCTGGCAATTAAAATCGGCGGCCAATCCATTGCTGAGGTCACACATTTATCGGTGCGTCACACGTTAGAATTTCTTGATGCCTTGAATCTGACAGATCGTGAACGCATGATCGGACAACGAGTGATTAAGGAAATTCGTGAACGTGTTGAATTTTTATTGAATGTCGGATTGCCGTATCTCACCCTGGATCGCCCCTCGGCCACTCTCTCAGGAGGGGAAGGTCAACGGATTCGCCTGGCCACACAAATCGGATCTGGCTTAGTCGGCGTCTTATATATTCTTGATGAACCCAGTATCGGCTTGCATCAACGTGATCATCGCCGGTTATTGCAAACGCTGTTGCGATTGCGAGATATGGGGAATACCGTCATTGTCGTAGAGCATGATGCAGAGACCATGCGTGCGGCAGATTATGTCTTGGACCTAGGGCCGGGGGCCGGGGTGGAAGGTGGAAAGTTGGTGTCTCACGGCCCACCTTCACTCGTCATGGCGGATACGGCCTCGCTCACCGGACAATATTTGAATGGAAGCCGCCGTGTGTCGTTGCCGCTTCGCCAACGAAAGCCCAAGGGGCTATTGTCCATCGTTGGTGCGGAGAAACATAATTTGCAAAATATCACGGTGAATATTCCATTGGGGATGTTCACATGCGTGACGGGTGTGTCGGGGTCAGGAAAAAGTACGTTGGTGATCGATGTGTTATTCCGGTCGCTCGGACTGGGCTTTGCGCAAAAAAAACCGGTCTTTGAAGGTTGTCGAATCATACGGGGCCTTGAACATCTGGATAAACTCATCGATATCGATCAGTCCCCGATCGGGAGAACTCCCCGCTCCAACCCTGCCACATACACCGGCCTCTTCAGTTTTATCCGCGATGTGTTCGCACAATTGCCGGAATCCCGAGTACGGGGCTACAAAGCCGGTCGGTATAGCTTTAATGTGAAAGGCGGCCGTTGCGAAGCCTGTCAGGGAGACGGATTGATCAAAATTGAAATGCATTTTCTCCCGGATATTTACGTCATGTGTGAGGTTTGCACCGGCCAACGGTATAACCGGGAAACCTTGGATGTGATGTACAAAGGGCGAACGATTGCCGATGTGTTGAATATGACGGTCGCTGAAGCGCTGGAGTTTTTTGTCAACATCCCTCCTATTCGCACTAAACTCCAAACGCTATCCGATGTCGGACTGCATTATATTAAACTGGGACAATCGGCCACGACATTGTCCGGAGGGGAAGCTCAGCGGGTGAAACTCTCGAAGGAACTGTCTAAGCGTGCAACTGGTCTAACGCACTATATTCTAGATGAGCCCACAACAGGGTTGCATTTTGTGGACATTCAACGGTTGTTGGATGTGCTTGACCGGTTGGTTGAAACCGGGAATACAGTGCTCGTGATCGAACATAACCTTGATGTGATTCGAAATGCAGATTGGATTATCGACCTAGGCCCGGAAGGGGGAGACCAAGGCGGGTGCGTGGTAGCCGAGGGAACTCCAGATTGCGTGATGAAGGTTTCAGCTTCCCGAACAGGAGAGGCGTTGTTGGAGGACAAGGCTGCAATCAAAACATGCTAAGAATTTCTGTTCCAATTCAGGTTGATAGGCCGAAGGCTGAAGGTCTTGTGGGGGCCAATCATGCTTGATCATTCAACACTTCTGGTATTCTGAGCCTTCAGCCTAAATACCTGAATTACGCTTTTTTCTTGTAAATATTCAGGCCGATTTTTTCTTCTCGATCGGGGATAGAAACATTGCCCTCTGTTGACGCAATAATGATGGTTTTCCCTGAGGCCGATGGACCAAATTCTTTGGAAAGATCAACCTTAATCGTCAGCATGGTGCCTTCTATCGTCAATTCGACATTTTTCATAGCATGTCCTTTTTTGTTGAGATTGATTTCATCGGCAATCCCGGTCCGGGATCGCGATTCGCTAGTCGGGAAATCCGACCAACAGTAAGAGTGTACTGATCCCGAAAATCCAAGGGAAGACGCTGGTATAGATCACCCATTCACCTTGAGCCTGACGTTTCTCTGATGCGAATTGAGGGGCCGGACTCTTATAAATAAATTCATACACAAACACAAGAGTCCCAAGTGTCAGCACGAGCACCCGGCTGGTTCGCGGCCATGTGTACAGGCCAACCAAGAGATAACTGGTCATATGAAACCCGCTAAAGGCGCAGAGCAGTGGTGAGAGCACAAAATAGAGAAAGAGGGTCGAAAGTTTATTTGATCCCATGGATCATGCGAGAGAAAGTTCAGAATTGTTCATTATGTGATTTTAGATGGAACTGACGATACCGTTTTGCCTGAAGGAGAGCCCGGTTGAATGGTGTCGCAGGCTTTGCAGACACGAGGGCGACGTTTCAAGTACGAAACTTTCCCACTCGCCAAACAACTATAATGCACAAACCGTTCACACAGACTGCATCGAGACCACCCTCCACGCAGCATCGTGGTGTTGCGGTACAGGCCTTCTTCGCACACTCCACAGGATTCAGGTTCGATGCCGAGGAGCAGTGACTCCCATTCTCCAGCTCGATTTCGAATACTCATGGGAGGGAGTATACTGAGAGAGTGAGGGTAAAACAATTAGGAACTGTGAAAAGGCCTCATCATCATGTGTGAGCATAGTAGTGAGGATGATGGAGGTTTGACACCTCAAAAATCCTTTTGATAGGGTTCTGAACGATTTTTCTACCCTTCCATGACTTTATCTTCGCTTCCTTGTGGACATTCATCACTACTTAGATCAGCAGCGTCAACGGGTTGACCGGTTTCTGGAGCAGAGCCTTCCAGGTACTCTGAGTGATCCCGAAAAACTCTACGAATCCATGCGGTACAGCTTGCTGGCCGGGGGGAAACGTATTCGGCCCATTTTGACGATTGCGGCCGCCCAGGCGTTGGGGTATGACAAGGACGCCATGTTGCCATTTGCCACATCCCTGGAATTTGTCCATACGTATTCCCTTATTCATGATGATCTTCCTGCGATGGATGATGATGATTATCGCCGTGGCCGACTCACCAATCATAAAGTGTTTGGCGATGGGATGGCGATTTTAGCCGGCGATGCCTTGCTGACCATGGCTTTTGAATTATGCAGCCAGGATGATAAGGCCAACAGTCTCACCGCCAGTCACCGCTTGAATATTATCCGGGAACTCGCCTTTGGTTCTGGTCATCAAGGAATGGTGGGTGGGCAGGTTATGGATATTCAGGCTGAAACCCAAGAGGTCGAACTGGCTCATCTCCAAAAAATTCATTCCCATAAGACCGGGCAATTGATTCGTGCTGCGGTCCGTATTGGCGGTATCATTGGTGGGGCCTCTTCGGCTCAATTGGCATCCTTGACCGGTTATGCGGAAGATATCGGATTAGCGTTTCAAATTGCTGACGATGTGCTGAATATGGTGGGAACCCGTGAGGAATTGGGTAAGGAACCCGGGACAGACGAAAAGCGAGGCAAGAAAACCTACCCGTCATTTTTTGGCATTGATGGGGCTCGGCAATTGGGCGAAGAATGTGTCGAACGGGCCGTTAAGCGACTGGAATTCTTTGATCGGCAAGCCGATCCACTTCGACATATTGCTACGTATATAATCGAGCGGCGGAATTGAAGCTGTTCTGTATGGCCCGTCAACATGATTCTACACACTGATCTACCATTTTCCTCCTAGTTAACTATTGGATAAGCCCTCACCCCCACCCTCTCCTTTGAAGGGCGAGGGAGTTTTTAAATGCATTGGTTGAAAGTAAAAACCCCATACTCGTTTTTCAATCCATTGACTTTTTTATCTGGCTTTAGTTTTCTCTTAATCTGAGAATCAGCCTTTTTTCTTATGAAAGTTCTCATAACCGGATCATCGGGATTTATTGGAGCTGCGGTGACACGCGCCGTGGTCGCCAAAGGCGATGACGTCAGAGTCTTAGTTCGTCCAACCAGCAATCGAAGCAACCTTGATGGATTGCCGGTTGAAATGGTTGAAGGGGATTTGCAAGATCCCCACTCCTTAAAAAAAGCTGTAACCGGTTGCCAGGGTCTCTATCATGTGGCTGCCCATTATGCCCTGTGGGCTCAAGATCCCAGGACGTTTTATCAGGTGAATGTTGAAGGCACCAAACACCTGTTTCGTGCTGCCGGGCAGGCGGGCGTTGAGCGTATTGTGTATACCAGTACCATCGGGGCGATTGGGTTGCCTGATGATGGAGGACCGGGTCGTGAAGATTTATTTCCTGTTGAAAGCCAACTTTCTGGAGATTACAAACGATCGAAATTCTTGGCTGAGCAAGAAGTTCTGCACATGGCTCAACAGGGATTGCCGGTGGTGATTGTGAATCCCACCGCTCCCGTCGGGCAGCGGGATATTAAACCTACGCCAACAGGTCAAA
>SMVB01326252.1_pt1 | contig 23627 bp, 18 predicted proteins | sample 2456461 | NCBI WGS metagenome assembly SMVB01 (sample SAMN11095934, study PRJNA526329) | marine sediment metagenome | biome: Marine sediment; feature: Surficial sediment; material: Deep marine sediment; isolation source: Hadal surficial sediment | place: Pacific Ocean | collected 2014-05 | depth...
CGGACCAGGCCAAGCCGCTGACCTCGTAAAATCCGGCCCCAGGCAGTTGTTGCCCCCCAGATGGGTAGGTGATAACCGATTTCGGTCCGATTTGCATACTCAATGCAGCGTTATCGGAGTCCTGACGAAGATGCCCGTAGTCGTTGTAGGTCATGTAGAACTGGTCTACTACCTTGATTCGTCTCAGCCACTTCACGGAAAGGATTCCTTCGAATCCGGGTACTAACAGCCGCAATGGGAAACCTTGCTGGGGACGTACCGCCTCGCCGTTCATGCCGTAGCAAATCAGACAGTCGTCCATCGCTTTCGAGGTTGGAATGCTTGACGCCCCTTTTACTTCCTCGATACCCTCAGCCACAATCCAGTCCCCGCCGTCTTGTACGCCGGCCTCGTTGAGCAACGTAGACAGGAGCACTCCGGTCCATTCGGCGCAACTGGTCATCCCATGGGTTTCCTGTACTGTCGTATGACGGCTATTCGCGCGATTCCCCGCGCACTCGACGAAATGAAGGCGAGTCACGGAAGGGAGACGTTTCAACTCGTCCATGGTAAAGATTAGCGGACGCTCCACCATGCCGTGGATCATGAGGCGATGCTCCGCCGGATCGATGTCCGGAATGAAAGAACCACGCGTGGTCCCCATATAATGGAGAGACGATGGGGTGATCACCCCAACCGAATCTTGAAGCGGAGCGGCAATATGAAAGTCGAGTCCAAAGGCATCCGGTGACGGCCTGCCGCCGTGGGGTATGCGTTCTGACGTCACGAACCGGGAACGCTTGCCATAGGCGACCAGTTCATCGGTGCCCAGGATGTTGCCTGCAGATGCGGGTGTCTGGCCAATGGCGGGCTTTACCCCTGCCACAGCTAAACCTCCAGCCAACGCGGCCCCGCGTTTAAGGAATACCCTTCGATCAGATCGTTTCAAACCCATGGTTCTCTCCTTCTCAGATAAGGTTACTCGAATTCGTTTTCGGTCCATCGAAAGTATACTTAATGCCTTGTTGGTGGGCAATGACTCTCTCTGTAGTTGTTGCCTAAATTATCGTATTAATGGGATCATCATGATAATAACTGGTGCTGGCTATTTTGTTTCGTAATAATATATTTATTATAATTATATCAATTAGTTATAAAACTAATATCTAGCATATTCTAGAAACGCTTCTCCTTTGTTTTACCGCGCTATCGCCATTAACGATTCCTTCAGCCAACGCAACGGTGCGGTCATACGCCAAAAGATTGAGCTTTCAATAAGCCTGTGTGCCTCCTCCAGTTGATTAGCGTGTGCCTTCACCTCCTTTAATTTTGTGACTTCTAATTCCAAATCGTGAAAATACTGCTGCACTTCATCGCTTGGTGGTCGCAGGCTCAGCCGATTGTCAAAGGATATAGCGTCGCTGACTTCGTCAAATAAATTATCAGTTGCTTGCTCGATTATTTCTTCAAGTGTCAGCTTTAAGGCTGAATTCTGTTTTGCCTTCTCTAATTGCTTTTCTCCCACTTCAGCTTCATGCAAGCAATTGGTTAATTTATGACGCCAGCGATAGTACATGTAAGCTTTTTCCCGAATAGCACGTAGACGATTGATGTTTTCCTCATCGCTCTTTCTAGAAATCGATTCATGGTGGGTGAGGATCACGGCTGGATGTAAGAGGATTGGAAGGCCCTTTTCTCTTATACGCAGGCACAGATCAACGTCGCTGAAGGTCACAGAGAGGTTTGTTGCGTTAAACCCTCCTAGGCGCGTAAATAAAGATTTCCTAATAAACATGCAAGCGGCGGTTACTGCTTCCACCGCGAATGGCTCGGAAATTGATTGTTGGCTTAAATAGTTTGACGGCTTGCCAACCGCGATATGCTTTGCAACTAATATTTCATTAAGCGCGGATCCTCCATGCTGAATAGTAGCGTCGGGGTACTGTAAAACACATCCCACAGCGCCAACGTCATTTCTAGTGGCAATTGGCAGCAGTTTTTCCAACCAGGATTCATCGATGACATCAATATCATTATTTAAAAAACAGAGCACATCACTCGAGCTGTATTTGGCTGCAAAATTATTGATAGCAGAAAAATTAAAAGGTTTGTTCCAGATAAGTATTTTGAATCTCGAGTCTTCCCGCAAGCTTGCCAGATAGTTTTTCGTGGCATCCTCTTCACTGTTATTATCAACGATTATGATCTGCACGTTATAGTCATGGATACTCTTCAGCACACTATTAATACAAGTTTGTAGAAAGCTGAGTTGATCTCGAGTTGGGATTATTAGGGTGCAACTCAAAGCACCGTTAGTTTGTGAATCCTTCTTAATCATTATTCGCTGTCTGTTATTTTTCGTTATGCAGGCGGAGATAGTGTGGCTAATAATGAGACCATAAATAACAGGCTGTGCCTTAGTGCTATCTTGGCTGTTTTTAGAAAGTATAATTGATGATTCTTGCAGCGCAGACAAGTTAATTTTGGGTAATACTGCACAGAGTCGGAAGCATGCACCGTGAGAGTGAATTCCCAAATCTCCGGCCTTTAATGGTTACTAATGGGTAGCGCAATAATCCGTGAGAAACCTAAATCACTTGACAGTGGTTTGACTAACTCAATCGCTTTCAATCCAGATTAGTTACACAACTCCAGTAACAACTTATTCAAACGCCGGCTGTAGGCACCTGGATCAGCCAACTCGCGCCCTTCCGCTAAAGCTGCCTGGTCGAATAACACGCCAATCAGGTCAGCGAACCTGTCTTCGTCCGGCTCCTTGTCAAGTTTGTTTACCAGGGGATGCTCTGGATTAAGCTCAAATATCGGCTTGGTATCAGGTACTGCCTGGCCTGATGCCTGCATGATTTTACGCATCTGTTCGCCCATATCGTGTTCACCTACTGCAAGGCAAGCCGGAGAATCGGTGAGTCGATGGGTCAGTCGAACTTCCTGTACCTGTTCGCCCAAGGTTTCCTTGGCACGCTCGACTAAATCCTTCAGCTCCTTCTCTACTTTTTTCTGCTTTGCCTTATCCTTGCTGTCCTCTAACTTGCCGAGGTCCAGTTCTCCACGTGCGATGTCCTGGAACTGCTTGCCGTCAAACTCATGTAGATAACCCATCAACCACTCGTCAATTCGATCATACATCAGGATAACTTCAATTCCTTTCTTCTTGAATATTTCGAGGTGCGGGCTTGTACGTGCTGCTTTAAGCGATTCGGCAACCAAGTAGTACACTTTTTCCTGATTGTCTTTCATGCGGGAAATATATTCTGCCAATCCCTGGTCCTGTGTATCCCCTGCGGAAGTCGTGGTGGTGAATTGCAATAAACCCCCGATTTTTTCCTTGTTGCTAAAGTCTTCGGCTGGACCTTCCTTCAACACCTGACCAAACTCTTTCCAAAACTCCGTGTACTTTTCGGGATCCTTTTTGCGCAATTTACTCAACATGGCCAATGCGCGCTTGGTTAACGCACTACGCATTGAGTCTACAACAGGGTCTTTTTGTAAAATCTCTCGGGAGATATTCAGCGAAATGTCGTTCGAATCGACAATGCCTTTTATAAAGCGTAAATAAAGGGGCAAAAATTGCTCAGCGTCATCCATGATAAATACACGCTGCACATAGAGTTTCAAGCCCTTTGCGGCATCCCGGTTCCATAGATCAAACGGTGCGTGGGTTGGCAGGTAAAGCAGGCTAGTGTACTCCAGCTTCCCTTCAACTCGATTGTGGCTCCAGTCCAATGGATCTTCAAAGTCATGACTTACATGTTTGTAAAATTCCTTGTATTCATCCGCATTCAGCTCTTTACGAGGACGAGTCCATAACGCCTTCGCCATATTGACGGCTTCGTACTCCTTTTCCTTGGACATTGTCTTGGTTTTCTTTTTATTATTGGTTTCCGAATCATCCCCAGGGAGCTCGGTTTTTTCCATCAGTACCGGAATTGAAATGTGATCCGCATACTTCTTGACGATTGCTTTTAGCCGGTATGGCTCAGCAAATTCTTTTGCATCTTTCTTTAAATGCAGAATTACCGTGGTACCTCGTTCAGGTTTGGTTACGGTTTCAATTGAGTAATCAGACTCACCAGTGGATTTCCAACGTACTGCCTCTTTTTCGTCCTCACCGGCTTTACGCGTGAGCACTTCCACTTCATCAGCCACTATAAAGGAAGAATAAAATCCAACGCCAAATTGTCCAATTAACTGTGTATCTTTTTGCTGATCCCCACTAAGCGACTCTAGAAACTGAGCAGTTCCGGATCGGGCGATGGTTCCCAGGTTTGAAATAACCTCATCCTTGGTCATTCCTATGCCATTGTCAGAAACTGAAATAAGGTTTTTCTTGGCATCGTAATCAATCTGAACTTTGAGATCAGGTTCGGTTTCCAGCAACTTTGGATTTGATAGTGCTTCAAAACGTAGTTTGTCTGCGGCATCGGAGGCATTGGATATCAACTCACGTAGAAATATCTCACGGTTACTGTAAAGAGAGGTAATCATCAACTGAAGCAACTGTTTTGCTTCAGTCTCGAATCCCCTGGTCTCTACTTTTGATTTTGCTTTCGCTTTCGCCTTAGATTTAGCTGGCATCTGTAATCCTCACAATTTCTTTATCTGTTACGTTTTGTGGGCAATAAAAAAAGCCCAATCGCCTTCGTGACTGGGCTTTGTTATGGGGGTTATTTTAGGCGTTTCAAGCGCTTAAAGGATTTCCTTTAATCATCATATGATATATAAAAATCCAATACGTTATTCTTGCGTCCCTGGATAGCGTTGTAGCGCGCATGTTGGCCTTCAATAAATCTAAGATAGCTATTCGCGGCATTGCGCTCAGATTCATCACCGAGGTCGGCTGAAAGCCTTGTGGCAGCCGCCGCTTCATCGTATTCATCGAACTCAACCAGCGCTCGCGCTAAAAACAGATTAGTGTCTGCCGCGTCACTTAGTTGACCTTTGTCGATTGCGTCGCGAAAGGCTTGCGCGGCTGCTTCGTAGTCACGCAGCACATAGTAGACATACCCCAAGGTGTCATAACCATCACCACCTTCTACTATTTCCGCATACTTGGTGGCCGGTGTAACCGCTTCGCCAAATTCACTAGCCAGTTGATACATCTGGATCAGGGTAAACAGGGTATCCTCGTCTTCTTCCACGACTCCTGCATCGATTCCAGCTTGTAGTATTTTGGCACCGGTGTAGGGTGCGTCTTCACCAGCGAGTGATTGCGCCAGGTTCAAGTACTCAGTCTCGGATTCCATAATCTGTTGAAGGTAACGAAGTGACAATGATCCGACGCGATTGGAATCCTGTTCAAGGTATGAATACATTGCTGACAGATTCCTCCAATCAGACATTTCACCAAATTGTACGACCATGTTTTTAGTAATTTCGAGTGCGCTGACATAGTCTTCCTGCTCGATATAAAGCACATTCAACAAGCCCCACTTATTACGTGCGATGTCTTCGCCAGCATCTGCCAGCATTTCCATATGATCGATCAGGTATGGAACGGCTTGACTGTATTGTTCGATCGAATAGTGACTGTTTGCCAGCCCAAGAAACACCAAATCATCTTCTTCTAAGGAAACGTCTCGCCACTGCATATAGTAAACGATGGATTGCTCGAAATTTTCCACAGCCATGAGTAACTGTCCAAGAGCGCGGAGTGAACGCAGTTGTATGTCTTCCCGCAGGGTTTCAATCGTAAGCAATTCCTCGAATATACGAATGGCTTCGGGGATGTTATCTGTCGATAGATAATAATTAGTATAGAAATTCAGCGTTGTCGATTTCTCAAAGTCGTTCATCCGTTCCCAGCGACGATCTCTTAAACGATCTAGTCGTTCTAGGGCTTCGTCATAATTCGGTTCGTCATCAGGGTCTTCGGGGCTCATCAATTCAGAGATTTCATTAATAGCCCGATATACCTGTTCCGTAAGGACATCTGATCGGCGTGTTGGTGGGGGCTGTCTTTCATCCTGTCCGGCACTGGCAATTTCCATGAGGCCAATGTTGGCAAAAAAAACAACGACGACAAACAGTATCCCTAATTTACCTGTTCCGTTCATTATTGTAATCCCTCCAATACATAGCGAAATACATATTGAACATTTTCTACCGGCACTCCGACCCCATCCCGTACTCGAGGTTGAAACTTAAATCTTAGAGCTGCCCTAATAGATGTACGGTCAAATATACCAGATGGCTCGGCATCGACTACTACTATGCTGTCTTCGACTACGTTACCGTTACCATCGACGGTAAAGCTTATTTGGCACCAGCCTTGAATAGCTCGAGACAAGGCGCGGGTCGGATACTGCGGTGTTACGTTCACCAGCGGCAGCATATCTCCGTCGGTAATGGAAATTGAAGCACTGGTCAGATTAAGACCAACGTCCATTTGCACTTCAGTTCGCACAATATTCAGCGATGGGCCACTATCCAGATTGATCTGTTTATCTGGGGCGTCAGGTGGCGGTTCGTTCAACTCTTCGATTGGTTCAGGTCTATCCATTTCTTCGATTACATCAAGCTCGATATCGGGCATGGTGGCATCCACCACCCTGACGATGGTTAGCGATTGGTCCAGGCCTTCACCGGTAGCAATTAGCATCTGCATGAAGTAAAACAGGCCTAGCGTAATGCCGCTGGCCATGATCATAGACAAGCCCCATCTGATTATTATCATTTTCTAAGCCTCCGCTGCAATGGAAACATCGGTAATATCCGCATCTCGCGCGGCCGCCAGTATTAGCATTAAATATTCGTTGTCTGCTGCCTGATCTGCTTGAATTACCAGCGATGAATTGGGCGCGTCAGCCAGCCGCAGCTCGAACCTGGCACGAATAAAGCGCGGATCGATCTGTTCACCGTCAATCCAGATATCCCCTTGAGCGCTTACAGCGATCAGGATCAGATCCTTGTTTTTGGCTTCTGCCGTGGAAGCTTCGGGTTTAGCTACATCGATTCCAGCCTCAGTAATAAACACCGATGTTACAATGAAGAAAATCAACAGGATAAAAACCACGTCGAGCATTGGTGTGAGATCAATTTCGCCAGGTGGCTCCTGGTCCCTATTACTCATTAAACTTGATTTCATTTTTTACCCCTTCTATAGAAGAAGATCGTTCTCAGCTAATTATTATTTCGTCTGACATTATGGCTTCTTAATTGCTCAAAGGCATATGGTCTTCAAGCAACGTCAGATCCCGGTCGATACTGGATTTTAACCAGTTCGATGCGAAGATTCCTGACAGTGCGCCTACCATTCCGGCCATAGTTGGAATGGTAGCTTTTGATACCCCGCCGGCCATTGATTTAGCATCACCACCACCGGTAATCGCCATCACGAAAAAAACTTCGATCATACCAGTCACCGTGCCTATCAGACCAAGTAGAGGGCAAATCACTACCAGCGATTCAATCATTGGCAAAGTAGTGCGTATGTCCAGTGACACCTTGGAAATCATCATTGTGCGAATCTGGTGAGCACTCCAGGACTTGGTGTCGGATCTGGCATTCCACGCGGCCAGAGTACTTTTGACGTTCTTATTGTGGGTAGTATTGAGATACCAAACCCGCTCAAATACCAATGACCATTTTACCAGCAACAGTCCGGCGATAATCCACAGAACTGGTCCACCGCGATCCATAAAAGTACTGATGGCATCTAGTAAATCTAACATTGTAAAATACATGTCTAGTTACCTTTTATCAGCTAGTAAGCGTTATTGGGCTGCTACTTTTTGTTCAGCCTTCTCCGCGATCATACCTGTGGCTTGTTCTTCCAAAATATGAATGATGGTGTCACTCTTACTTTTTACCCAGGTGTGCATCAAAACTGTCGGTATTGCGACAGTAATACCGAGCACTGTGGTCAGGAGGGCTACGGAAATTCCTCCAGCCATGATAGTCGGATCACCGGCGCCGTAAACTGTGATTTGTTGGAACACCTGGATCATACCAGTTACTGTACCAAGCAGACCCATTAGTGGTGCGACTGTTGCAATGATCTTAATGAGAACTAGAAATCTTTCCAGTGCCGGTGTTTCCTGTAAAATGGCCTCTCCAAGTTTAAGTTCCAAAGTCTCAGTGTCAGCATTTGGATTGTTTTCTGCGATCGCCAGCACACGACCCAGTGGATTGTTTTTCATTGGCTTGTCCGACTTCAACTGCCTGCTTACCTTCATAGACACCGTGGTCAAAATCAAGGAGCGAATCAGTGCCATCACAATACCTATCACACCGATACCGATGATGGCGTAAACGATTGGGTTGGTGTTGTTTCGCACATATTCAATCGGGGTTGGAAAGTTGATTAGGTTTGCCATGACCTGGCCGCCAATACCACCAGTAGGGTCGATACCTACTTTGACTATACCCGTAGTGGCGCGTTCCAACTCTGCGGCGCGGTCGGTAACTTCTCCTGCATTAATAATCGTGCCAGTTGGCTGGCGTGGAAGCACCTGAAGATGCCCTATGTCAGCCTGGTAACTGAGATAGTCACCTTCAGAAATGGCATTGAACGAGCCGATGCGGGTAATACTGCGGTTAATTGTTTCACCACTAGGCAAGGATATCGTGCCGCTGTACTGCACGACTTTACCGGATTCGGTCATTTCCAACTGCATGAAATACCAGAACCTTTCTATTTCGGCAATCGCCAATTGTTCGGTAGTACTTCCTGCCGTTTCGATGAATTCTTCCAGGAATTCCGTGCGACCTGGGTACTGGGCACTTATCAATGAGTTACTAAAGGTGTTCATGAAATCACCGGCGATACCCTGAAGCGTACCAAAAAGCTCATTTAAATCACCACGGCGATCTCGCAAGATTTCGCGTTTTTCCGCTATGGTAATCTCGTTTTCTTCAAACTGATCACTGAGTTGGGTTTGCATAGAGTCTTGTTCGCCAACTCGGTTACGGGTAGTTTCCAAAAACTGCTCTTGTTCATTCGCCGCATTCTGAAAATCCTCCAGACGTTGCGTATAATCCGCAGACTGAGCAACCCCGTCTTGTTCAACAAGGGTTAGCAGTTCGTCGAGGGTAGTCGCTTGCTGTGCGTAGACGCTGGTGACCGATGCCAATAGCAAGGCGACGGTTGATAGGTTGATGTATTTAATTTTAGTTTTCATTATTGTACTAACTCCGGTGCAATGATTGGCAGATCAATAATTCGTAGGGAATCGAGTCCCGATGTAACTCTGATTGCAGACTGCATTGCAGTTCGATATTCACCGGCATCAATTTCAACCCAGCTTCTGGTATCTCGGTCCCACATGCCAGTAATTTGTCGGTCGGTAGATTGGAACATCAGGGCGATTCGACCGACACGAATAATATTTACATCGCGGTCAGTGCCATCGAATGAAATTGTAGCTGAATAGGTTTCATAGGTTCTGCCATAGAGGGTTTCATTTTGATATAACACCAATACTTGTCGAAACTTCTCGGCGATTGAGACGTCCGGATTATCAATGGCGTCTCGGGCAAATTGAAGTCGATTACGACGAGAGTCTATCTGAAAAGGCAGGTCTAATTCCACAAACTGCTCGATGCTGGATAGCATCTTTTCCATCAGCAGGGGAACTTCTCGAGAAATAACTTCCACGCCTGCAATGCTTTCATCTATGGTGGCGATATTCTCGTGCTGAATAGAAATCAACTTTCGATATTCCGCGTTGAGCACTAACAAGACTTCTAGGTTGTCGTTCTCCTGCTTGAATATTTCAAATGTAGTACTAGCCTCATTTGCCAGTCGGTTAATTCTTTCCTGAACAGCAGCATATCCTGTTTGGTTTTGCTCTAGAGAGTTCAAAGCCTGATCTATGATGCTGGTATCGGTCATGATCTCAGCGGCCTGGATAGTACTAGCAAAACCCAACATGCTAAATACGAAGGAAGCTAGGACCTTAGTTGTTATTCGACGGTAGTTCATGTGCCATCCTATTTATTCTTGATGTATCGGTTGAGTCTATACCGTTGACATTGATTTCCCGACTTCTACTTGTTGTAACAAGCAGTGGTGAAGCAAGTTAATAAGTGTAAAAGTACAATCCCCAAATTTAACTCAAATTAATTTTTATCCCTGCAATGCTGTCTGCCGATGTTGTCCTTTTTGTCTTAAAGCCATAGGGCTTTGGCAGATCTCCCTGACCTAAATCCTGGAGGAAAGTTACCAATCTACCCACCGTTTGAAAAAGTGAGTTGCTAGGTAACTTTTATTTCAGGAGTTAGCTTGTAGTCCCTAATATTCGGTAATAATCTCCGAATTTCCGACAAGACTATCACACTAGAACTGAATTTTAGAACCTCTCTAGGTAGAAAAATACCACCAAAAGTGAATAAAAATCAAAGCTGTGCGCTTTCAGCCCTGAATTATTACCATCCTGTTACTTCCCGCAAACCCTCGCCTATGTCTGCAAGGCTTCTTACAGTTTTGACACCGGCATCATTTAAGGCGGCAAATTTTTCATCCGCCGTACCTTTTCCTCCGGAAATAATGGCGCCCGCGTGCCCCATCCGTTTGCCCGGAGGAGCTGTGACGCCAGCAATATAGGAAACCACCGGCTTGGAGACATTACTTTTGATAAAAGCAGCAGCCTCTTCTTCAGCAGTACCACCGATTTCACCGATCATTACTATGGCTTCAGTCTGTTTGTCCTGCTCAAATAAAGTGAGGATATCGATGAAATTTGAACCTGGGATTGGATCTCCACCTATACCGACGCAGGATGATTGGCCAAAGCCACAATCGGTTGTTTGCTTTACTGCCTCGTAAGTCAGTGTTCCCGACCTGGAAATAATGCCTACGCGGCCTGGTTTATGGATATAGCCGGGCATGATTCCGATTTTACATTCTCCCGGGGTTATCACACCGGGACAGTTTGGGCCAATAAGTCGAACTCCTGATTGGTCGCATTTCTCTTTGGCAATTAGCATATCCAAGGTGGGAATACCTTCGGAAATACAGACAATCAGTTTAATTCCAGCGGCGGCGGCTTCCAGAATCGAGTCCTTGCAGAATGCAGCCGGGACATAGATGACCGAGGCATCAGCCGAGGTCTGTTCAACGGCTTCACGGACGCTGTTAAAAACGGGTAACCCAAGGTGCTCCTGACCTCCCTTGCCCGGGGTAACTCCACCAACCATCTTGGTTCCATATTCAATTGCCTGTGCAGAGTGAAAAGTACCCTGTGACCCAGTAAAGCCCTGACAAATGACTTTTGTGTCTTTCGAGACAAGTATACTCATTGTCCACCCCCGGCTGCCGCGACGACTTTCAAGGCGGCATCCGACAAGCTAGTGGCGGCTATAATGTTCAGTCCGCTGTCAATCAGCACCTGTCTTCCTTGTTTGGCTTTGTTGCCTTCCAATCTAACCACCACGGGCACCTGTACGCCTATTTCTTTAACCGCGCCAATGACTCCCTCGGCAATCAAATCACAACGCACTATGCCGCCAAAAATATTAACCAGCACAGCCTTGACCTTTTCATCGGAGAGAATGATTTTGAATGCCTCGGATACCCGCTCTTTTGTTGCTCCGCCGCCGACATCCAGGAAGTTTGCCGGGCTACCACCGTGTAGCTGAACTATATCCATCGTACCCATAGCCAATCCTGCCCCATTGACCATGCAGCCAATGTTGCCATCGAGCGCAACGTAGTTCAGGTCCCACTGAGCGGCCTGGGATTCTCGCTCATCCTCCTGGCTCGGGTCATGCATTTCCCGCAGTTTGGCTTGTCGATACATTGCATTGCTGTCAACGGTAATCTTACCGTCCAGGCAGTGAAGATCACCTTCAGCGGTTATAACCAACGGATTGATTTCCAACAAAGACAGATCCAGGTCGGTGAATAACTTAGCGAGTCCAAGGAATAACCGGGTGAATTGCTTTACCTGGTCGCTGTTCAGGCCCAGTTTGAAGGCAAGCTCCCTGCCCTGAAAAGGCAGTGGTCCAGTCAGTGGGTCAATTGTTGTTTTCAAAATCTTTTCCGGCGTCTCATGGGCAACTTTTTCAATTTCCACACCGCCTTCAGTTGAAGCCATGAAAACTATGCGCCTTGAAGAACGGTCAATAACGGCACCGAGATACAGCTCATTTTTAATATCGATACACTCTTCAACCAGAATTCTGCTCACCGGTTGCCCTTTGGCATCGGTTTGATAAGTAACCAGATTATTACCTAGCCATTTATCAGCAAACTCCCGGATTTCATCTCTATTAGAAACCAACTTAACACCACCGGCTTTACCTCTTCCGCCGGCGTGAACTTGAGCTTTAACCACCCATTTGTCCCCGCCAAGCAAATCGGCAGCTTCCACTGCCTGGTCTGCGGTCGTGGCAGCAACACCTTTCGATACAGGTAGCCCGTAGTCGGCAAATAACGACTTTGCCTGGTATTCATGTAAATTCATTAAACCTCACCGCTTTAAAAAAATGACGGCAGATTATAGTCAAAAAGCCACCGATTGATAGGTTTGTTTATCGCCGCTTTCGATTACCGATGTGAATAGCATGGCCATTCGCCGACAAAGCCGCTTCATGCACTGCTTCCGATAATGCCGGGTGGGAAAACATGGTCAACCCAATGTCTTCTGCGCTGGCACTGAATTCCATGGCAATCACAATCTGTTGCAGCAAATCCACGGCACTGGCCCCGATAATATGGCAACCTAGAATTCTGTCGGTTTTGGCGTCGGCCAGTAACTTAACAAGTCCTTCAGCATCATTTGCGGCTAAGGCGCGACCATTGGCGACAAATGGAAAGGTTCCAACCTTGTATTCGGTACCCTCTTGCTTCAACTCTTCCTCGTTTTTGCCTACCCAGGCGATTTCTGGGTGGGTGTATATAACTGACGGTACTAGAGCATAATTTACCTGGGTCTTTTTATCGGCTAGCCGCTCTGCCACCATAGCCCCTTCTTCCATACCCTTGTGAGCCAGCATCGGTCCCCTGACTATGTCCCCTACGGCGTAGATGCCAGGTATGTTGGTGGCACAATGGTTGTCCACTTTGATAAAGCCAAGCTCATCCAGTTCGATACCCACTGAACTATCAATTACGGTCTCACTGTAAGGTCGCCGCCCAACGGCGACTATTAGCTTGTCGAAAATAATTTCCTGTTCACCGTCGGCATCCGTGTATTGGACTTTTACCACGGGCTTTTTATTCGCCGTGGCCAATTTACTGCCGATCACTCTAGCCCCTAATTTAATGTTCAAGTCTTGTTTGGCGAATATTTTTCCCGACTCTTTCGCAATTTGGCGATCTGTCATCGGCAGTAAATCGTCAAGGGCCTCAAGGATGGTGACTTCAGATCCCAAACGAGCCCACACACTACCAAGCTCCAGCCCGATTATCCCGGCGCCGATAACCCCCAACCGGTGGGGAACTTCCTGAAATTCCAGGGCACCAACTGAATCAACGATTGTCTGCTGGTCAATTGGGGTTGGTGGAATCTCAATTGGAACTGAACCGGCTGCGATAATAATGTGCTTCGCTGTGAGCTCTTCCTGGTTATTGTCATGAGCGGTCAGGGTAACGGTGTTTGTCCCGGTTACTTTTCCAGTACCGGCAAGTCCTTCGACCTTATTAGCCGTAAAAAGCCCTTTAATGCCCTGAGTGAGCTGATTAACGACGTTGGTTTTTCTGGCGATCATCGCTGGCACATCGATAGACACCTTGCCTGTTTTTATGCCATGGGCACCCAGTTGGCCTTGCGCTTCAGCATATTTATGGGAGGAATCAAGTAGCGCCTTGGATGGTATACAACCAACATTTAGACAGGTGCCACCGTAAACAGTCTTGTTATCGCTGTTAAGCCACTTCTCTATACAGGCAGTTTTGAAACCCAGTTGCGCACACCGAATAGCTGCCACATAACCTGCCGGCCCTGAACCTATAACGATGACATCGTATTGTTTTGTCATAATTGCTTCCCTAGATTTCCAAAAGTATTCGAGAGGGGTCTTCCAATATCTCTTTCACCGTTACTAAAAACTGTACCGCTTCCTTACCATCAATCATCCTGTGGTCGTAAGTCAATGCGAGGTACATCATCGGCAAAATCTGAACTTCACCATCAACCGCCATGGGTCTGTCTTGGATTTTGTGCATGCCTAGTACGGCAGTCTGAGGTGGATTAAGAATAGGTGTCGAAAGCAGCGAGCCAAAAACGCCACCATTGGAAATAGTAAACGTCCCGCCGGTCATCTCTTCAATGGCCAACTTCCCCTCCCGGGCCTTTTCACCGTACTCCCGAATTTGCTGTTCAATGGCAGCCATTCCCATGTGGTCTGCATTTCTTAACACCGGTACGACCAGACCACGGGGTGATGAAACTGCAACACCTATATCGTGATAGCCGTGGTAAACAACATCATTTCCGTCAATGGATGCATTCACCGCCGGAAACCTTTTCAGGGCCTCGATACAGGCCCTTACAAAAAAGGACATGAGTCCCAGGCGCACGCCGTCATGGGTTTTTTCAAACAGCTCCTTGTATTTTTTTCTCAGCGCCATAACCGGTTTCATGTTGACTTCATTAAAGGTGGTCAACATGGCTGTTGTCTGGCAAGCACGTAACAAGCGCTCCGCGACAGTGGCACGAAGGCGGCTCATCGGCACCCGTTCTTCGATCCTGCCTCCAGCCGTCGGTAAACGAGATGCCGGGGCAACCTCCGACTCATTTGCGGGGCTTTTTTCATGCTCTAAAGCGGTGACAACGTCTTCTTTAGTAATACGCCCACCTTTGCCGCTGCCTGAAACCTGCTCAGCGGAGAGGTCGTTTTCCTCCATCAATCGCTTTGCCGCGGGGCTCACAAAAGGTTCTGTGGCAGGTTGCTGTGGTGCTTCTTCAACTACAGCAGGCGCAGTGGCCTTGGTTTCGCTTGTGGTTTTGCTGTCGGTTTTCTTCGGCTCCTTCTGGTTTGGATCGCCTTCCAATACCGTAGCGATAGCCTCGTTGCTGACGATAGTTTCACCGGTTTGCTTGAATACCTCTGTTAGCTTGCCATCCACTGGAGACACAACTTCGATAACCACCTTATCGGTTTCGATATCCACCAGTAATTCGTCGCGCTTGACTGCATCACCTACGTTTTTATGCCAGGTGGCAATTGTGCCGTCCGGAACCGATTCGGGTAAGGCAGGCGCCTTTATTTCGATTGTCATTTTCTGTTCCTTGTTCTTTTGGTTGTCAGCCAACTCAGGCTAACGCCTCCTCAATTAGTTCCTGCTGTTGCTTTTGATGTAACGCTGGGTAACCTGCGGCTGCGGCTGCGGAGCCTTCACGTCCGACATAGTGAAGATAAATCTCCGGTCGAAGTTCATGTATTACCCTTCTCATGTGATGCTGACTTGAGTACCAGGCCCCTTGATTCATGGGTTCTTCCTGACACCAGTAAATGTCATTGATGTTGGTGTAAGCTGAAAGACATTTAGCCAGATCCACCTCCGGAAATGGATACAGTTGCTCTAGCCGAACAATAGCTATGTCCATAATGTTTCTTTCTCTGCGGGCCTGGCGCAATTCGTAGTACACCTTCCCACTGCACAGTAGTACTCGTTTCACTGCCGTTGGTTCCAACTCGTCGGTTTCATCCAGCAATACACGGAAACTTCCCTCGGTCAGTTCTTTGAGTGTTGACGTTGATTCCTTATGGCGCAAGAGGCTTTTCGGGGACATAACAACAAGGGGTTTACGCAATGGAGACAGCACCTGTTTGCGCAGCATGTGAAAAACCTGGGCCGAGGTGGTCGGTAAGCAAACCTGAATATTGTGTTCTGCACTCAATTGCAGATAGCGCTCCAGTCGAGCCGAGGAATGTTCAGGTCCCTGGCCTTCGTAACCATGGGGTAATAGCAAGGTAAGACCACAGAGTCGCTGCCATTTGTGTTCGCCGCTGGTTATAAATTGGTCGATAACAACCTGTGCTGTATTAGCAAAATCACCGAATTGAGCTTCCCAGATAACCAGCGCATTGGGCGTTGTAGTGGCGTAGCCGTATTCGAATGCCAGAACTGCCTCTTCCGACAACAAGGTATCGTAGATTGAAAATTTCATCTGATCTTTCGCCAGGCCCTGCAACGGCACATAGGTGTCGCCAGTTTCCTGATCGTACAGTACCGCGTGGCGATGAGAAAAAGTGCCACGCCCCACATCTTGTCCGGTAATTCGGACCTGCTTACCGCTGGTTAGAACACTTGCGTAGGCCAGTGTTTCGGCAAATCCCCAATCAATAGGGAGCTCTTCTTCAGCCATCTTAGTTCGATCGTCTATGACTCGCTGTACCTGACGCTGAAGCTTGAACCCAGGGGGAATAGCGACCAGCTTTCTGGCCAGTGCCTGCAAAGTTCGATGCACCATGGCGGTGCTGAAATGCGGAGTCCAGTCGTGTCCAATATAAGGGCTCCAATCAACAAAGAGCTCAATGGAAGGTTTTTTTACCAGGCTTTTAACCACGTGTTCACCGGTATCAAGCGCCTTACGGTAACTGTTGTCCATCTGGGTGACATCGTGTTCAGTTACCAGGGATTCAGCGATTAGTTTTTCAGCGTAAATAGTCCTGGTGGTTTTGTGCGCCCTGATTGCCTTGTACATCAATGGCTGGGTGCCGGAGGGTTCATCGGTTTCGTTATGGCCGCGGCGTCGATAACACACCAGGTCAATCACCACATCTTTTTTGAATTCATAGCGAAAATCCAAGGCCAGCTGGGTAACAAACAATACCGCCTCAGGATCGTCTGCATTAACGTGAAAAACAGGTGCCTGCACCATCTTGGCGACATCAGTACAGTATTCAGTTGAGCGCGCATCATCTTGTCTGCTGGTGGTAAAACCAACTTGGTTATTTACAATAATATGAACTGTACCACCGGTTGAGAATGCCCTGGTTTTGGACATCTGAAAAGTTTCCATCACCACGCCCTGTCCGGCAAAGGCCGCGTCACCGTGGATAATGACCGGCAATACGCTGTCGCCAATCTTGTCCAATCTTCGTGTTTGACGTGCACGAACCGAGCCTTCCACCACTGGAGCAACAATTTCCAAGTGAGAAGGGTTGAACGCCATAGCGAGGTGAACTTCACCGCCGGAAGTCATAATGTTAGACGAAAATCCCTGGTGGTATTTAACATCACCAGAACTAAGGTAGGTCGCTTTACCTTCGAATTCATCAAACAGATCTGATGGGTTTTTACCCAGTATGTTTACCAGCACATTGAGTCTGCCGCGGTGAGCCATTCCCAATACGACTTCCTTAACCCCGCGCGCTCCGGCGCGCTGTATAACTTCATCGATTGCCGGTATGAGGCTTTCACAACCTTCCAATCCGAAACGCTTGGTACCGGGGAATTTTGAATCAAGGTGCTTTCCAAGCCCTTCGGCGGCACATAGCCGTTCAAGCAAATGCCTTTTGACGTCGTTCTCAAACTCGGGAAACCCATCATTGCTTTCTATGCGTTGTTGAATCCATTGCTTTTCCTGCAGATTAACAATGTGCATAAAGTCATAGCCGATGGTATTGCAATAAATTCTTTCCAGCGTTTCAACGATGTCCTTAAGTGGTGCTTTATCCTGACTGATAAACAGTGGGCCGGTTTGAAACATGGTGGAATGATCAATCGTCGAAAGGTCATGAAATTCCAGTTCCAGATCCGGCACACGTTCACGATGCATAATACCCAGCGGATCAAGTTGTGCCTTCTGATGGCCACGAACCCGGTAGGAACTTATCAATAATAGAACGCTGACCTGTTTGCTTTCATGCGCCGAATTGACGACTGCATCGTTACTTAGAACCGGGGCAAAACGGCTGACCTTACCAAGCTCTCTAAAGTGACTTTCGATCGCATGATGCGAGACGTCTTTGTGTTCCTTACCTGGGGTTTCGGGCAGGGAGTCAAAGTAGGTCCGCCACTGGGTTGGAATTGAATCAGGATCAGCCAGGTACAGATCATAAAGATCCTCCGCATAAGCGGCGTTAGCACCTGACAAATGACCGGTGCTTACCATGAGCTCCATAGTGTTTTCTTGCATTTTCATAACCTTGAATACGATCAGATTAATTACAGTGTAGATGGCCGGTGTAGAGAGCAACTGGTAATAGCTCGGATTGAATCTAAGCCTGACTAAGTTGCGTGTTGAATAAGTAAAGACCTGATGTGGCCAATTGCGCGCGTGGGATTCAAACCTTTAGGGCAAACAGCGACACAATTCATGATGCCTCGACATCTAAATACACTGAATGGATCTTCCAGTTCTGCAAGACGCTCGGCTGTTGCTGTATCTCGGCTATCAGCAAGGAACCGGTATGCTTGTAATAGCCCCGCCGGTCCGACGAACTTTTCTGGATTCCACCAAAACGAAGGACAATTGGTGGTACAGCAAGCACATAAAATACATTCATAAAGACCATCAAGCCTGGCTCTTTCTTCGGGTGACTGCAGTCTCTCAATTGCCGGCGGAGCCTCATGATTTATCAAGTAAGGCTTAATCTTTTCATACTGTTGATAGAAAAGACTCATATCAACCACCAGATCTCTGACAACCGGCAGGCCCATCAGGGGGCGGAGGATTAATTTCCCGCCTGGTTTTACCACTGTTGAAACCGGCACAATACAGGCGAGTCCGTTGGTGCCATTGATGTTCATGCCATCGGAACCGCAAACGCCTTCGCGACAGGAACGCCGATAGGTAATGGAAGGATCTGTCTGCTTCATTAACTCTAAAACATCGAGCACCATCAGGTCTTTGCCTTCAGGTAGACTCACTTCGACATCCTGCATTACAGGTTTTTGATCAGTTTCCGGGTTGTAGCGATAAATGCTGACTAACACAACTCAGTACCTCTATCTATTAATTCACAATGCACCTGACTAATAGGTGCGTATTTGGGGTTCAAATTTGTCTACGGTTTTGGGAGAGAAATTCACCTCTCGTTTACCAATACGTTTTTCCCGGGGAAAGTAAATTGAATGACACAACCAGTTCTCGTCATCACGCTCTTGATAATCATCCCGTGCATGAGCACCACGGCTTTCGGTTCGCACTTCTGCCGCGATTGCTGTCGCCTCGGCCACTTCAAATAAATTTTCAAGTTCCAGGGCTTCGATTCGCGCGGTATTGAACACCTTGCTCTTATCTTCCAGTTCAACGTTGGCAATTCGTTCACGTAACACCGCCAGTTTTTCGATGCCTTCCCGCATAAAATCACCTTTGCGGAAAACGCCGAAGTGATTTTGCATGACGGCCTGCAGCTCCTGGCGCAACTGGGCAACGCTTTCACCGCGGCTGGAATTATTCAGGCGATTCAGCCGCTGCATGGCTTCATCGATATCAGTCTGGCTGGCATCGTTCTGTTCTATCCCCTGCCTTAACATATTTTCAATGTATTTCCCGGCGGCGCGACCAAACACAACCAGGTCGAGTAATGAATTGCCCCCTAGACGGTTTGCTCCGTGTACCGACACACAAGCTACCTCGCCTACCGCAAACAACCCCTCAATAATTGCATCTTCGCCATCACCGCCTTGGGTAATAGCCTGACCATGGATGTTGGTAGGAATGCCTCCCATCATGTAATGGCAAGTGGGAATAACCGGAATCGGTTCCTTCATCGGATCAACGTGAGCAAATGTCCTCGAAAGTTCTAAGACGCCAGGTAACCTGGTGTTAAACACTTCTTCACCCAAGTGGTCCAGTTTGAGCAGCACATGGTCTGCATTTTCACCGACTCCGCGACCTTCTAATATCTCCAGTATCATCGAACGCGCCACCACATCTCGACTGGCAAGATCTTTGTCATTTGGCGCATAACGCTCCATAAAACGCTCACCATCTTTGTTGATCAGATATCCCCCTTCACCACGGCAGCCTTCGGTAACCAAGGTGCCTGCACCATGGATTCCGGTGGGGTGAAATTGCCACATCTCCATATCCTGGACCGGAAACCCAGCTCTTAAAGCCATACCAACGCCATCACCGGTATTAATATGGGCATTGGTAGTCGAGGCATAGATGCGCCCTGCCCCACCAGTAGCTAATACTGTGGCTTTGGACTTAAGGAAAAGTGTTTCGCCGGTATCGATACAGATGGCGATGATGCCAACGACAGCGCCCTGGGCGTTTTTTACCAGGTCAGTGGCATACCACTCATTATAAAACACCGTATCATTCTTAATATTGCCTTGGTACAGAGTATGGAGTAAGGCATGGCCAGTCCGATCGGCCGCCGCACAAGTTCTTGCCGCCTGCCCTCCTTTGCCATAATTTTTGGATTGACCGCCGAAAGCCCGTTGATAGATTCGCCCGTCTTTATTGCGGGAGAACGGCAAACCCATATGCTCCAGCTCGAATACCGTCTGCGGCCCTTCGCTGCACATATACTCGATAGCGTCTTGATCCCCGATATAGTCGGAGCCTTTAACCGTGTCATACATATGCCAGCGCCAGTCGTCGTCGGGATCATCGCTCGCAATGGCGCAGGTAATACCGCCCTGGGCAGAGACGGTGTGGGAACGAGTTGGGAATACCTTGGAGATTACCGCCGTCTTGAAGCCAGATTGAGACAGCTGCATGGCGGCGCGTAAACCAGCGCCGCCGCCCCCGACGATGAGTCCATCAAAAGAAATTGTCCTAAGGCCCTCCATTTACATTCCCCACATTATCTGAACTGTCCAAACCAGATAAATCAAAACAAGCAGGGCACATACAACCTGGAACATAAATCTGATAATTGTTGCGTGATTGCCCACCATGGTCGGCGTTAAATAATCTGTTGCGATGGTCCACATCCCGATCCAGCCATGGGCACACAGTGAAAGTACCGTCAGCAAGGTGAAGATACGCATGGGAAATGTTTCGAATAGGCCGCGCCATTGCTGGTAATCCAGGTCGGGGTGAATAAGAAATGTACCAAACAGGTAGAATGTATAGGTAGCAAGTATTACCGCGGTGATACGTTGCATAACCCAGTCATATAGTCCGCTACGACCGAAACTGCTTATGCTCGTTACCATAACCATATCCCCGCCAGAACAATCGAAACGGCAGACAGTGCTAAGATAATTTTTGATCCAAGCATGCCCCCTTCAAGTGTTTCCCCTATACCTAAATCCATAATCAGGTGTTTGATTCCGGCAATCAGGTGATACAACAAGGCGGCTACCACGGCCCAGGTAATCAATTTCACCCACAGTGAGTCAAACAGTGCCGTTACTTGGTTGAATCCGCTTTCTGATTGCAGGGACTTATCCAGTAAGTAAAGCAAGAGTGCCATGCCAAAAAACAGGAAACCGCCTGAAGCTCTATGGATAATCGAAGTAAGTGCCGGTAACGGCAGATTGAAGGTCCTAAAGTCGAGATTTACCGGTCTATTATCTTTCACATTAATCCTAATCTGACAAGATCTTTCTAGTTGTTAAATTGACTGAGTCTACATTTAAGAAAGCAGATCAAACACTTTGAAATCATTACACTATTGACCAGCTACAACGGGCGCAGAGTATAGTCTCAGATACCCTTCAATTCAACCTATCATGATACTCGATTCACGTTTCAGACAACACTTTGTCAATGACAAAATTATCTGTGACCGACTCCCTGTAATGCCAACCACTTTTGTCCCAATAATGACTATGCCCTAGCTCAAATTGGTGCACAAATTGAACAGTAAAGTTGATTTTAACCAAGGACAAGTATTTGACAAACAGGCTGTTATATTCCTAGTATTCCTTCCCTCTGACCGTTCCAACTTGAATTAACGGCAGAGTCGGCAAGTATCAAAATGTACGCGGACGTTGCTCCCGATCACTTCTGGGTTCGTCTATCTGTCTTAACTTTCGGAGGTGTCAGCCATGAGCGACAAGAAGGCCCAGTTAACCATTGACGGGATCGATGAACCCATAGAATTACCCGTTTATGAAGGGAGTACTGGACCCGATGTGGTAGATGTCCGGAGTCTCGCCTCCAAGGGGATTTTTACCTACGATCCTGGCTTTGTCTCCACTGCCTCCTGTGACTCCGATATTACTTTTATCGATGGTGACAAAGGCATACTACTGTACCGTGGTTACCCTATCGAACAACTGGCAGAGAAGTCAGATTTTGTCGAAACCTGCTATTTATTGCTGAACGGGGAACTACCTAACGCCGACGAGCGTGCTGAATTCGAGTCCAGTATCAAGAACCACACTATGGTTCATGAACAAATCAGACTGTTCTTTAATGGCTTCCCACGCAATGCACATCCCATGGCAATTATGGTGGGTGTGGTGGGTGCCTTGTCAGCGTTCTATCATGATGATCTGGACATCGATAATGCCGACCATCGCCGGCTGGCCGCCCACAGAATTATCGCCAAAATGCCAACATTGGCGGCCATGTGTTACAAGCACGCTATCGGATTGCCATTTATGTATCCGTGTAATGACTTCAGTTTAGCCGAAAATTTTCTACACATGATGTTCAGTACACCTTGTGAAGAACCCAACGTAAGTCCGATTCTTTCCCGTGCTATGGATACCATTTTCCTGCTACACGCGGATCACGAGCAAAATGCTTCCACTTCAACCGTACGACTCGCTGGTTCAACCGGCTCAAACCCCTACGCCTGCATTTCATCGGGGATTGCAGCTTTATGGGGCCCGGCCCACGGTGGAGCGAATGAAGCGGTCCTGTCTATGCTTGATGAAATCGGTGATGAATCACACATCGAGGAATTCATCAAACGCGCGAAGGACAAAGACGATCCGTTCCGCCTGATGGGCTTTGGTCATCGGGTTTACAAGAACTTTGATCCTAGAGCCAAGGTCATGCGGCAAATTTGCGACGAGGTACTTGAGGATCTGGGGCTGGAAGATGACCCGTTGTTCCGCCTTGCTAGAAAGCTGGAAAGAATCGCCTTAGAAGATGAGTATTTTATAGAACGAAAGCTTTATCCTAATGTCGATTTTTACTCCGGTATTATCCTCAAAGCCATTGGTATACCCACCAGCCTTTTTACTGTCATTTTCGCCACCGGCCGCACGCCAGGCTGGATCGCCCACTGGACTGAAATGATCAGCAATCCTTACCGCATAGGTAGACCGCGTCAACTCTATAAAGGTCATACCATTCGCGATTATCCGACAGACCGTTAGCCGGCAATGCGAACCAGGAATTGGTGGAGCCTACCTCCACAGGTTAAACCACATAACTTATTGAATTAATTTATTATTATGTTGTTAATGTAATATCTGTGTTACCCAGAGTGTTCCAATAAACCAAAGTCACCTACTGCTTATAGGTAATTTTCAGCCTGTCTGGAAAGCTCGTTTTCTCATTAATCTAGCCAATTCAACCGGCAGCTATCGGCCAAGGCTGTGTGAAAAATCTGAGCAATAAAATAGTATGTTAACGGGAGTGCTCTGCTTTATCTTTTGCAACACATTATTGACCAACAATCGCACTCTCGTGCGCGTTTTTTAGGGACTTCACTCGCCCAAAATAGTTTTCCCACGGCCTGGGCCATAAGCAGACGAAATTTTTCGTTCCCTAGTTTGATGCGCTACCTATGGCCTCAGCGCCAGCTATAGAAACTTCTTCATCCTGAGAGGCTTGCACCCCACTAGTTGCAATTGCACCGATGCGCTGGCC
>SMVB01062255.1_pt1 | contig 23620 bp, 18 predicted proteins | sample 2456461 | NCBI WGS metagenome assembly SMVB01 (sample SAMN11095934, study PRJNA526329) | marine sediment metagenome | biome: Marine sediment; feature: Surficial sediment; material: Deep marine sediment; isolation source: Hadal surficial sediment | place: Pacific Ocean | collected 2014-05 | depth...
ATAACCACCGCGTTGCCCTGGCCAACCTGCTAGGGCAGACCAAAAACCTGGAAAGGTTACAAAAAGAAAAGCTAACCCTTTATTCTGGTTTTTTGGAAGGTGCCGGCCAAGAAGAAGCGCGCATGAAAGCGCTTGCGAAAAGCGCCAAGGATATGCGCTCCCTGATCGACAAACTAGAAGAGGAGTTGAAAAGGGCAGGGCCATCCCTTTTGCCCACGCCCCCTATCCCCGAAGGGGCTTCGTTTGCAAAAGCAAAGGGGGCATTGCCCTACCCTGCCCGGGGAAATGTTATCAGACGTTTTGGCTCCAAAATTGCTGTTGGCACTGCCAAGGGAATCAGCATTCAATCGCGCACCGGGGCGCGGGTTATTGCGCCATTTGATGGCCGGGTTATTTTTGCCGGGAAATTCAGGACATATGGCAACCTCTTGATCATTGCCCATGGAGATGGCTATCATACTCTTCTGGCTGGCTTGAACAAAATTGATACAATTGTCGGCCAGTGGGTTTTGGCTGGTGAACCGGTTGGCATGATGGCCCAAACCAGATTGGCTTCAGCCACTGGAAATGCCATGGGCCCAGCCCCTGAACTTTACCTGGAAATTAGAAAAGACGGGGTGCCTATTAATCCACTGCCCTGGCTAAAAAAGTAGTGAAAGGATAAAAAAATGAAAAATTCGATAGCGGGAATAGTAAGCATCTTCTTTCTTTTGACGGCGTTTTCCGAAGGAGAAACCACCTCTGATGAAACCTACCGTGAACTTGATCTTCTTGCCAAGGTGTTGGAGTTGGTCAAAGACACCTATGTTGAAGAGGTTGATGAACGCCAGCTTCTGGAAGCCGCCATCCGCGGCATGTTGAACGACCTGGATCCACACTCGGGATACATGGACGCTAGTATTTTTCGCGAAAACCAGATTCAAACCCGTGGTGAATACGGTGGGCTTGGCATTGAGGTTTTAGGCGAAAACGGGGCCTTGAAGGTAATCGCGCCTATGGATGATACCCCAGCTTCGCGGGCAGGAATACAAACCGGGGATTTCATAACCCATATTGAAGGCGAGTCTCTAAGCGATATGGACCAGAATGAAGCGGTTGAAAACCTTCGGGGCATCGTTGGGACTGAAGTGACTATAACGATCGTCCGGCCCAGCGAAAACAAAACCTTTGATGTAAAGCTGACCCGAGAGGTTATTTCAATAAGCGCGGTGCGACATCGTATTGAGCGGGGTGAAATCGGTTATTTGCGTCTAAACACTTTTAACAATGAAAAACTTACCCAGGATTTGAAGAAGGCCATTCGTGACATTAAGCGTGAGGCTGGAGATAATTTAAAGGGGTATATCCTTGACCTAAGAAATAATCCTGGTGGGCTTCTGGATCAGGCTATTGAGGTCTCTGATGTTTTTCTCGAACGGGGCGAAGTTGTCTCAATCCGTGGACGCCAGAAGTCAGAAAATGCCCGGTGGAATGCCACCCGGGGCGACGATACAGGCGGGCTTCCCCTTATTGTTTTGATCAATGCCGGTTCGGCTTCGGCCTCGGAAATTGTTGCTGGCGCTCTGCAAGATCATAAACGGGCTACTATTCTTGGGATTGAAAGTTTTGGCAAAGGTCTGGTGCAAACGGTTTACCCCTTAGCCGATGACCGTGCGGTCCGTATTACCACTGCGCGGTATTACACTCCGTCCGGGCGATCGATACAGACCCTTGGCATCAAACCCGATATTATTGTCGAACAGCCAATTTTTGATTCCGAAGGTAACCCGGTGAACTTCCAACGTGAACGTGACCTCTCGGGCCATATTCCCAATGAAAATGGCGACACTGCCAGTAATGAAGAAACCCCGGTCGCACAAGCCCTGATAAGGCCTGCCCCGGTAGTTGATGAAGATGGGAATTTCGAAGATTATCAGCTGAATTATGCTCTTGATCTTTTGACCGGTGTTATTGAAATGGGCCAACGTCAGGCACTTTTGGAGGCAGCCGAGTAAATTTAAAACCATGGCTTTTACCAAACTTCCCTACCGGCCCTGCACCGGGGTTATGCTTTTGAATCCAGACAATAAAGTGTTTGTCGGCCAGCGAATTGATACCACGATGGAGGCTTGGCAAATGCCCCAAGGCGGTATTGATGAAGGTGAAAACCCGGAAGATTGCGCCTTCAGGGAACTCAAGGAAGAAATCGGGACAAATAATGCAAAAGTAATTGCCAGCACCAAGGGCTGGTTAACTTATGACCTGCCATCAAACCTTGTCGGCAAGGTTTGGGGTGGGAGGTATCGCGGTCAAAAACAGAAATGGTTTTTAATGCGGTTTCTTGGGGACAACGCCGATATTGATCTTGATACCCATCACCCGGAATTCATCGCCTGGAAATGGGTAGAAAGCCGCGACCTGCCAGCGCTTATTGTTCCCTTTAAAAGAGAACTTTATCACGCGGTAATCAAAGAGTTTTCGGCTTATTTGAATAGTTAAGCGGCTTAATTGACGGCGGTTAAAAGTTCGGTCAAACGCGCAATTGCTTCTTGGGCCTTCCTTTTGTCTTCATCTGTTTTGGCGTCTTCTAAATCTTCCCGGGCATCGGTAATTTTCTGTTTCAGGTTCGATTTGCTCAGCTCTTTGACAAGCACTGCCTCTTCAGCAAGTATGACAAGGGTTCCAGGGGTAACTTCTGCAAAACCTCCGCGGACAAAGACCTGCTCAGGGGTCTTGCCTTCCCCTTCATAAACATCCAGAACGCCGGGCCGAATGGTCGACATCACCGGGGCATGGTTGGGCAAAACCATGAAATCACCTTCAGCGCCAGGCACTCGCACGGCACTGACCGCCATGTCCATCAACAGGCGCTCTGGCGAGACTAACTCGAAATGAAAGGTATTTTCTTGATCCTTGGCCATGCCTAATTTTTCCTAAGCTGCCTCAGTAGCCATTTTTTCTGCCTTGGTCACTGCTTCTTCAATGGTGCCAACCATATAGAAGGCGGCCTCGGGCAGGTGATCATATTCACCGGCAACAATTGCCTTGAAGCCTTTGATTGAATCTTCCAGCGGGACAAACGTACCCGGCACACCGGTAAACACTTCTGCCACATGGAAAGGCTGCGAAAGGAACCGCTGAATTTTGCGCGCCCTTGTTACGGTCATTTTGTCTTCTTCGGATAATTCATCCATTCCAAGAATTGCGATGATGTCTTGCAGGGATTTATAACGCTGCAAAACTTCTTGAACCGATCGAGCTACTTTATAGTGTTCTTCGCCGACAATCCGGGGATCAAGCATCCGGCTGGTGGAATCAAGCGGATCCACAGCCGGGTAAATCCCAAGTTCAGCAATCTGGCGGCTAAGCACTGTGGTCGCATCCAGATGTGAGAATGAGGTGGCCGGCGCTGGATCTGTTAAATCATCAGCCGGAACATAAATCGCCTGCACCGAAGTTATTGAGCCTTTTTTGGTAGAGGTGATGCGCTCCTGCAAGTTGCCCATTTCGGTTGAAAGCGTCGGTTGATAGCCAACAGCTGACGGAATACGGCCCAACAGGGCGGAAACTTCTGAGCCGGCCTGGGTAAAGCGGAAAATGTTATCCATGAAGAAAAGCACATCCTGGCCTTCTTCATCGCGGAAATATTCGGCCAGTGTTACGCCGGTCAAGCCAACCCTTGCACGCGCGCCAGGAGGTTCGTTCATCTGGCCATAAACCAGTGCTGCTTTGGACTCGCCCTTGAGGTTGATAACACCTGATTCTATCATTTCGTGGTAAAGGTCATTGCCCTCGCGGGTGCGCTCGCCAACCCCTGCGAACACAGAATAGCCGCCGTGGCTTTTGGCAATGTTGTTAATAAGCTCCATGATAATAACGGTTTTGCCAACTCCGGCCCCACCGAAAAGACCAATCTTGCCGCCCCTGGCGTAAGGCGCCAAAAGGTCAACAACTTTGATACCGGTGACCAGGATTTCCTGTTCGGTTGATTGGTCAACAAATGGAGGGGCTGGGGCATGAATAGGGGCTTTTTTCTTTGTTTTCAAGGGCCCCAGTTCATCTATCGGCTCACCGATAACGTTGATAATCCGGCCCAGGGTTTCGGGGCCAACCGGCACGGTGATTGCAGCGCCAGTATCGGTTACCTCACCGCCACGCACCAAGCCTTCGGTTGAATCCATGGCAATGGTCCGGACCGTACCCTCCCCTAAATGTAGAGCCACTTCCAGAACCAGCCGGTTGCCCTGGTTTGTGGTTTCAAGCGCATTCAGGATCGCCGGCAGGTCGCCTTCAAAATGTACGTCGACAACGGCGCCGATTATCTGGGTAATGCTTCCGGTGTTTTTGCTATTAGCCATTCTTCTATCCATTCCTTAAGTGTTTTTTCTCAACCCAGGTGCGGGCCTACAGGGCTTCGGCACCTGAAATAATTTCAATCAATTCATTGGTAATCGCCGCCTGGCGGGTTCTGTTGTATTGCAGGGTCAGGCGGTCAATCATATCCCCAGCGTTGCGGGTTGCGCTGTCCATGGCGGTCATCCGGGCACCTTGTTCGCTGGCGGCATTTTCCAACAATGCCCTGAATAACTGGACTGCAACATTACGCGGCAGCAGCGTGCTTAAAATTTCCTTTTCTTCGGGTTCATATTCGTAAATAGACCCTTTCAAACCTTCGCCTTTTGCTTCGCCCTCTTTTTCCTCAAAAGCAGCCGGGATCAACTGCTGTTCGGTAACAATCTGGGTCAGGGCTGATTTGAAGCGGGCGTAAAAAAGCGTGACGAAATCAAACTCGCTGGCATCAAACATTCCAAGGACTTTATCTGCAATGGGAGAAACGTCCGAAAACCCAAGGTTTTTAACTTCGCTCAAATCGACAACTTCGATAATTTTTTCACCGTAAACCCGTTGTAGTTGGGTAAAGCCTTTCCTCCCGATGCATAAAATTTTGACAGTTTTTCCAGCTTTGGTCAGCTCCTGGATCTTGAGGCGGGCGGCTTTCACGATTGAAGTGTTGAAACCGCCGCACAGGCCGCGTTCAGAGGTGGCAACAATCACCAGATGGGTTTTGTCAGTGCCGGTGCCAACCAGCAACTTTGGCGCCCCGGCAACCCCTTTTACACTGTCAGCAAGGCCAGAAAGAACATTTTCCATGCGCTCGGCATAGGGACGGGCAGCTTCTGCCGCCTCTTGCGCCCGGCGCAACTTGGAAGCCGCCACCATTTTCATGGCTTTGGTGATCTTTTGCGTTGAAGCAACGCTGTTGATCCGGTTCTTGAGATCTTTAAGGTTGGCCATGTGCCTTTCCCGAATTCCCTAAAAATTTAAACTTTAAGCAAACGCCTTGGAAAATTTTTCCAAAATCTTGTGAAGTTTTTTGTCGGTTTCATCGGTAATTTCTTGTTCCTTGGCAATGCTATCCAACACGTCTTTATGCTTGTTGCGAACCTCGGTCATAAAAGCCGATTCGAAACGCGTTACATCCGCGGCCTTAATATCATCAAGGTAACCCTTCACCCCGGCGAAGATGGAAACAACCTGTTCTTCCATCGGCATTGGTGAATACTGGTCTTGTTTCAAAAGCTCGGTGAGCCGCGCACCGCGGTTCAAAAGTCTTTGTGTGGCCGCATCCAGATCAGAACCGAATTGGGCAAACGCCGCCATTTCCCGGTACTGGGCCAATTCCAGTTTGATTGAACCGGAAACCTGTTTCATTGCCTTGGTCTGGGCGGCTGAACCAACACGGGAAACCGATAGGCCAACGTTAATGGCTGGACGAATGCCTTGGTAAAACAGTTCGGTTTCAAGGAATATCTGGCCGTCGGTAATGGAAATTACATTGGTTGGAATATAAGCGGATACATCCCCGGCCTGGGTTTCAATAATCGGCAATGCCGTCATTGAACCCGCGCCATGGTCATCGTTCATCTTGGCGGCACGTTCCAGCAGGCGGGAATGAAGATAGAAAACATCACCCGGATAGGCTTCGCGTCCCGGCGGGCGGCGCAGCAACAGCGACATCTGGCGGTAAGCCACCGCGTGCTTTGAAAGATCATCATAAATGATCAACGCATGCATACCATTGTCGCGGAAATATTCCGCCATGGCACAACCGGTATAAGGCGCCAAAAACTGTAGTGGCGCCGGTTCTGACGCGGTGGCGGAAACAATGATGCTGTATTCCAGGGCGCCGGCTTCTTCCAGCGATTTTACTATCTGGGCAACCGTTGAGCGCTTTTGCCCAATAGCAACATAAATGCAGTAAAGCTTTTTCGTTTCGTCGTCGCCTGAATTGATTTCTTTCTGGTTGATGATGGCGTCGATCGCAACCGCGGTTTTACCGGTTTGACGATCGCCAATAATCAGTTCACGCTGGCCGCGGCCGATAGGAACCAGGCTGTCGATGGCCTTCAGGCCTGTTTGCATCGGTTCATGAACCGATTTACGCGGGATAATCCCAGGGGCTTTGACTTCAATTCGCTGGCGTTTTTTGGCCCTAAGCGGGCCCTTGCCATCGATTGGATTACCAAGCGCGTCAACCACCCGGCCCAAAAGTTCTTTACCAACCGGAACGTCAACAATTGTACCGGTCCGCTTTACAACATCGCCTTCCTTAATATTCCGGTCTTCGCCAAAAATCACAATTCCGACATTGTCTTCCTCAAGGTTGAGAGCCATGCCCTTGATGCCGCCGGGAAATTCCACCAGCTCACCGGCCTGCACATTATCCAGGCCATAAACACGGGCGATGCCGTCACCTACCGATAGAACCTGGCCGACTTCTGATACTTCAGCTTCCGAGCCAAAGCCTTTAATTTGGTCTTTCAGGATTTTTGAAATTTCTGCCGCACGGATGTCCATTTCTAAACACCTTTCATTTGAAGAGTAAGGTTTTCGAGTTTTGTTTTAAGCGATGAGTCAATGACCCGGGAACCTACCTTGACCCTAAGGCCTCCTAACAAGGTTTCGTCCACGGTAACGTCAAAAGAAATATCCTGGCCGAGGGTTTTTTTCAGTTTTTTCTTTAAAGCGTCGGCCTGGGTTTTAGTCAGCTTCTGGGCAGAAGTGATTTCTGCGGTTACTTCGCCTTTGTGATCGGCGACCAGTTTTAAAAAAGAGGCAGAAATTTTCTGCAAATAATTCAGCCGTCTGTTGGTAACCAAAGTTCCCAAAAATTTTGCTGTCAGTTTTTGCAACTTGGCTTTTTTTGCAATAGCGGAAATGGTTTTTTGCTGGGTGTTTTGATCAAGAACTGGATTTTTCAAGAGGTTGGCAAAGGCTTCACTTTCCTCAGTCATACGGGCCAAACTTGCTAAATCCTTGGCAGAGGCATCGAGGGATTTTTCCTCGAGAGCAAGGGCAAAAAGAGCCATTGCATAGCGGCCCTCAAGTCCCGAAGCTTTTACATGATTGGAAGACACAGACTTTTCCTGCCGATTCCCTGTTTTCTTGCACCTTTAAACGCGCGGATTACCTAGCATAGTGCCTTGGGGCTTGCAAGCAGCCAATGAGGATAAAAGCGAAAAATTTCGAGGGGTTTGAAAAGGGTATTTTTCCTTATAAAAAGCTGTAGGGATCAATATCAATTTTGATTCTGATTCCGCCTCTTGGTCTTACCCCTTTCATCCAACTTCGAATTACATTTTGAAGGTGAGTTTTGCGGTTGGTTTTTAAGAGCAGGCGATAGCGAAACCGACCCTGTAGACGGGCCAGCGGGGCCTGGGCCGGGCCAAACAGGCTAACCCCTTTGTCCCGCGGAAAACGTCTGGCCAGTTCATGGCTGAGAGCTTCTACTTTGGGCAAGTTTGGCCCTGAAACAAGAATCGAAGCCAAACGGCCATAGGGTGGCATATTAAACTTTAATCGCTGCGCCATATCGCTTTTGATGAAAACCTCCTTATCACCAGAGAGCAGCGCGGCCATCACCGGATTGTCGGGCATGTAGGTTTGAATATAAACATGACCCTTTAGTTTCTCGCGGCCGGCGCGGCCAGAAACTTGTTCTAGTTGCTGATATGTGCGCTCGCCTGCCCTGAGATCGCCGCCTTTTAACCCAATATCTGCATCAATCACGCCAACCAGAGTTAGCTTAGGGAAATGATAGCCTTTGGTAATCACTTGTGTTCCGATAATGATATCAATCTCGCCCGCGGCGATTCGCGCTACCATTTCCGCCCCCTTATGGGGACTGGTGATCGTATCCGATGTCATAACCAGACGTTTGGCATGGGGGAAAAGGCGGGCGACTTCTTCTTCCAGGCGTTCAACTCCGGGGCCGCAAACAGCAAGGCTATCCTCAACACCGCATTCAGGACAAAATTTAGGGGTCGGGATTGAATGGCCGCAATGATGGCACATCAGGTGCCGCTTCAGGCGATGTTCGACCATCCAGGCGGTACAGTTGGGGCATTCTATCCGAGTCCCGCACGTCCGGCACAGGGTTAAGGGGGCATAGCCCCGGCGGTTCAGGAACAGCATCGCCTGTTCGCCCCGTTCCAGTGTTTCCTTCAGGGCTTCGTTAAGTGCTGTTGATAGCCAGTTTCCGGCTGGGTTTTCAGCTTCGCGCATATCAATGGCAGTAAGATCGGGAAAACTGGCGCCGCCATAGCGGTGCTTCAAGGTGACGTGTGAAAACCTTTTGCGTTCGATATTGGCCAGGGTTTCGTATGAAAGCGTGGCGCTGGAGAGAATGATGGGACAGTCTGCCAGTTGCGCCCGAACCACCGCCATATCACGGGCGTGGTAGATAACCCCGTCTTCCTGTTTAAAGGATTGGTCATGTTCTTCATCGACCACCACCAAGCCGAGTTTTTTGAAGGGTAAAAACAGCGCAGATCTGGCGCCGATGATTATCCGGGCCTCGCCCGATGCTACCGCGCGCCAGGCGCGTCTTCGTTCCGCCTTGCCTAAATCCGAATGCCATTCTACCGGCAAGGCCCCGAACCGGTTCCGGAATCGTTCCAGCCATTGACCAGTAAGGGCTATTTCCGGTAGGAGAACCAAAACCTGATTTTCAGGGTTTTTCAGGATATCAGCGATAACTTCAAAATAAACCTCGGTTTTGCCGGATCCGGTGACCCCTTCCAGGGCGGTCGGTTGGAACCCTTTTTCAAGCCCCGCTTTCAGGGTAGTAACTGCATCCTTTTGCTCATCGTTTAGCTCAGGCCCCTTCATTTCAGGATCTGGCGGTTGATAGGGCCGGTCTTTGGTGCGTTCCACCCCCTCGATCAGGCCGAGTTTAATCAGGCCGCGCACGACTGCCTCGCTGACCCCGGCTTTTTTCGAAATCGACTTGATTGACCGTTCCTTGCCGTCATCAATGACATCCAGCACCTGTAGGCGTGCTGGCGTCAGGCGCGCGGGGTCAACCGCGGCCTTCCCCTTGAAATATTGCATACTAGTTGGCAGGGTTTTCAGCGCACCGGGTGATGACATTGACATCTTCAAAACGTTTCCCGGGGTTGAGATGGTATAATTTGCAACCCAGTCGATAAAGTGGCGCTGCTCATCGGTCAGAGTCGGGACGTTGAGGACCTCATAAATGAATTTCAACTTTTCCAGGGGAACTTCTTTTTCCTCCTTCGGCTTTTCCCAAACGACACCAGTGACCACGCGCCCAGCTAGCGGAACCCTCACAAAAGTGCCATGTTCAGGGCGCTCGCCATCAAATTTATAGTCCAGCACCCGCCCCAGCGCGAAGGGCAGCAGGACCGAAATTCGGCCCTCTTTCTCTTCAAATAAACTTAAGTTCTTCGCCATGCTGTCCCAACCTTACCTGAGACCATCACAGCCTTGCAATAAAGCAAAAGAGGGAGTACCAAATTTATAGGGATGTTTGACCATCCGGGGGAGGAATATGAAGTTTTTCGTGGATACAGCCGACACTAAGGAAATCATTGAATTGGCCGATACCGGGCTTCTGGACGGAGTGACGACCAATCCGTCATTGATCAAGAAATCAGGCCGCAAGATATTTGAGGTGATCGAAGAGATTTGCGGTATTGTCGACGGCCCGGTCAGCGCTGAAACTGTCGCCACCGATCACGCAACGATGCTGAAAGAAGGCAAAAAACTTGCCAAAATTTCCAATAATATAGCCGTTAAGGTGCCCCTCACCGTTGATGGACTAAAAACTTGCAAGGCACTTACTGGTGACGGTATTATGGTCAACGTTACGCTCTGCTTTTCGGCAAACCAGGCCCTTCTTGCCGCCAAGGCAGGGGCCACTTTTATTTCCCCTTTCGTTGGCCGCCTTGATGACATTTCAGAGGACGGCATGGGGTTGATTGAAGATATCCGACTGATTTATGACAATTACGGCTTTAAAACCGAAATTCTGGTGGCCAGTATCCGCACTCCACTCCATGTCCTGGAAGCAGCACGCATTGGTGCAGACGTTGCCACCATACCGGCATCGATCATGAGACAGCTGTTCAATCACCCGCTGACCGACAAAGGCTTGAAAGCATTTCTAGATGATTGGGAAAAAACCGGGGAAAGCATTTTATAACCACGGCCGTCCCTGATAAGATGGGCCATGGCCGCAAAACCCCACCTTGAAGAACTTACAACAGCCGAGGTTGCTCACTTGGTGCAAAACTGGGTGCGGTTTTTATCTTCCGAGCGCCGATTTTCTGACCATACCACCTCGAATTATACAAGAGACCTTGTGGTTTTCCTGACCTTTGCCCAGGACCATGGCGGCGGTCTGGTATCCCGCAAAACCCTGGAAGGTTTTTCACTTAACGATTTCAGAAGCTTTCTAGCTGCCCGGAAAATGAGCGGCCTTAGTGCAAAATCCTTGGCCCGGTCGCTTTCTGCCTTAAGAAATTTTTTCAAGTTCCTGGCCAAGCGGGAAAATTTAAATAACAGTGCTATTTCGCAGATAAAAACCCCGAAGATTCCCCATTCTATCCCGAGACCGCTCAGCGTTGAAGGGACTGAAAAGGTTCTCGAAAATATTTCCTCAGGGGCAAAGGAAAATTGGATAAAAGCCCGGGATTGTGCCGTGGTGACACTTCTTTATGGCTGCGGCCTCAGGATTTCAGAAGCACTTTCGCTAAATGTAAAAGATATTCCGCGGGAAGAAACATTGGTTATCAAAGGCAAAGGCGGCAAGGAACGCGTTGTTCCGGTGTTGCCAGTGGTAAGTGAAGTAATTGAAGCCTACCTTCATAACTGCCCCTTTGATTTGGACCACGATGGACCGCTTTTTGTTGGCAAGAGAGGCAAGCGGTTAAACCCGCGCACAGTACAAAAAGCAATGGAACGTGTACGCCGCTCTTTAGGTTTGCCGGAAAGCGCAACCCCGCATGCCCTGCGCCACAGTTTTGCCACCCATTTACTTTCGGCCGGAGGTGATCTTCGAACCATCCAGGAACTTTTGGGACACGCCAACCTGTCGACCACCCAGCATTACACCGAGGTTGATTCAAAAAGCCTCTTGAAAACCTTTGAAAAAGCCCACCCCAGGGCTGGAAAGTAATTTCTTACATATGAATGGCGCGTTTATCGACCGCCAGGGCCGCTTCCTTAACCGCTTCGGTATGGGTTGGGTGGGCATGACAGGTCAGAGCAATGTCTTCGGCGCTGGCGCCGAATTCCATCGCAAGCACAGCTTCGGCGATCATGTTACCGGCATCAACGCCAATGATATGAACCCCAAGAACCCGGTCGCTTTTGGCATCAGCCAGAATTTTGACAAACCCATCGGTGGCGCGGTTGGTCTTGGCCCGGCTGTTGGCGGAAAACGGAAATTTGCCAACGTTATAGTTGATCCCTGCTTCTTTTAGCTGCTCTTCGGTTTTCCCGACCGAGGCCACTTCCGGCATGGTATAAATCACTGCCGGGATTACGTCAGGGTTGACGTAGCCGGTGTGCCCGGCGATGAATTCTGCTGCTGCCATTCCTTCGTCTTCGGCTTTATGGGCCAGCATCGGCCCTTCGATGACATCGCCAATTGCATATATACCCTTAACGTTCGTCTCAAAGCGCCCGTTCACTTTGACCCGGCCACGGTCATCAAGGGCAACCCCGACATTCTCAAGCCCCAACCCAATGGTGAGGGGGATGCGGCCAATCGAAAGCAACACGACATCGCAGGAAATTATTTCACTTTTACCCCCCTGGGCAGGTTCCACTTTAACATCTGCACCAGTTTTGGTTTTCTTGACACCCACCACTTTTGTGCTGGTTTTAATATCCATGCCCTGCTTTTTCAAAATTCGGGTAAAGTTCTTGGTAACGTCCTGATCCATGCCGGGCGTGATCCGGTCCATAAATTCAACGACCGTTACCTTTGAGCCCAAACGGCGCCAGACCGAACCCATCTCAAGCCCAATATAACCACCGCCAATGATCACCAGATGCTTGGGCACTTTAGGCAGCGAAAGGGCTTCGGTAGAGGTGACAACGGTTTTGCCATCAATATCAACACCCTTCAGCGGCGCGACGTCTGAACCGGTAGCAATAATGATGTTTTTGGTTAAAACCTTTTCGGCCTTGCCGTCATCAGAAGTGACTTCAACGGTTTCGTTATCGAGGATTTTTCCGGTTCCTGAAAATCTGGTAATCCTGTTTTTCTTGAACAGAAAATCGACACCCCCGGTGAGTTCGGCTACGGTTTTGTCTTTTTCTGCAAGCATTTGCTTCAAATCAACGCTAAGGCCTTTCACCTGGATGCCAAAGGTGGCGAAGTGATTTTTAGCTTCCTCGTATTTTTCCGAAGCATGGAGCAATGCTTTTGACGGGATACAGCCGACATTGAGGCATGTTCCACCCAGTGTCTTGCGTTTTTCAACACATCCCACCTTGAGGCCCAGCTGGGCCGCACGAATAGCGGCCACATACCCCCCGGGGCCACTGCCAATTATCAAAACATCAAAGCGATTTTCGCTCATTTCGAATTCCTCTATGTTAAATTACAGGTCTAAAAGAAGTTTGTCGGTATCTTCCAAAAGCTCTTTGACACGGACCAGGAAGGTGACTGCCTCACGGCCATCGATCAGGCGGTGGTCATAGGAAAGCGCTAGATACATCATCGGTCGGATGACGATTTCGCCATCAACCACGACCGGGCGTTGCTCAATTTTGTGCATACCTAAAATCGCAGATTGCGGCGGGTTCAAGATCGGGGTTGAAAGCATGGAACCAAACACGCCACCATTGGAAATGGTAAAAGTGCCGCCCTGCATTTCTTCTATACTGAGTTTCCCGTCGCGGACCTTGGTGCCCATTTCGAAAATGGCTTTTTCGATCCCGGCAAAACTTTTTTGATCGGCATCCCTCAAGACCGGCACCACTAATCCGCCCGGAATACTGATGGCCACGCCGATATCATAGTGGTTTTTATAAACGATTTCATCGCCGTCAATTTCGGCATTTACCGATGGAATTTCCTTTAGGGCATGAATGCACGCCTTGGTGAAAAACGACATAAAACCAAGCCGCACGCCGTGTTTCTTGAAAAACAATTCTTTGTTGCGATTGCGCGCCTCGATTACTGCCGTCATATCGACTTCGTTAAAGGTGGTTAGTATCGCCGCGGTGTTCTGGGCTTCTTTCAAGCGTTCGGCAATGCGCTTGCGCATCCGGGTCATGCGCACCCGCTCTTCGCGCTCTCCAACTGGCGCGGGCTTTAATGCTGGTTCTGCCGAAACCGCTTTCATGATGTCTTCCTTGCCAACGCGGCCATCCTTGCCGGTGCCGGTGACGGCTGAAATGTCAACATCGAGTTCTTTGGAAAGTTTTTTTGCGGCCGGGCTAAGGATTTTTTCTTCTGTCGGGGCTTTTGCGGCTTCCGGTTTTTTTTCTTCCCTTTCCGGGGCTGCCTCGGGTTTGGCTTCTCCGGGTTCAATTTCAGCAATCACCGCCCCAACCTCAACAGTTTCACCCTCTTTGGCCAAAAGAACCTTCAAGATGCCCGCCACAGGGGCATTTACTTCCATCGCCACCTTGTCGGTCTCAAGCTCGGCTATAGGCTCGTCCAAAGCAACCTGATCCCCGGCCTCCTTGAACCAGTTGCCGATGGTGGCTTCGGTGATCGATTCCCCAAGATTTGGAACTGTTACCTTTTCGGTCATTCTGTTTTCTCTCCACCCCCGGTCTTAAAGGGTTAAGGCCTGATCGACAAGCGTGGCTTGCTCTTTTTCGTGGACTGAAGCCAAACCAGTGGCGGTGGCCGCGCTTTCTTTCCGTCCGGCATATAATGCCCGTTTAAGGTTTTTCAGGCCGGTTTTCGCAAAAACCTCCTCAAGCCGGGGTTCGACAAAAAACCAGGCCCCCATGTTTTTCGGTTCTTCCTGGCACCAGACAATTTTCTCAACATTTTCAAAAGACGCCAAAGTTTTTTGCAGGTTCTTTTCCGGGAAGGGGTAAAGCTGCTCCAACCTAATGATATATGTATCCTTTTGGCCGCGTTTATCGCGTTCTTTCACCAGGTCATAATAAACTTTGCCTGAACACAAAATTAAGCGGTTGATTTTAACCGGATCGGTTTTAGTAGGGTCAGGCAAAAGCGGCTGGAAGCAAGTTTTTTCGGCCATTTCCTTCAGGGACGATACCGCTCCCTTGTGCCTTAAAAGCGATTTCGGGGTCATGATGATAAGGGGTTTGCGATAATCCCGGTGCAACTGGCGCCGCAGAATATGGAAATAGTTAGCCGGGGTAGTACAGTTGGCCACCTGCATATTATTTTCGGCACACAATTGTAAAAACCGCTCTAACCGGGCCGAAGAATGTTCTGGGCCCTGGCCTTCATAACCATGCGGCAACAGCATCACGAGGCCGCTGTAACGCAACCATTTGGCCTCGGCGGAAGAAATAAACTGGTCTATCACGACCTGGGCACCGTTGACGAAATCACCGAACTGGGCCTCCCAAACCACCAAGATGTTAGGTTCGGCCTGGCTGAAGCCGTATTCGAACCCAAGCACTCCGGTCTCTGAAAGGGGACTGTCGATCGCTTCAAAGTGGGTTTTGCCCGCCACGGTTTCTAGCGGGCAATAGGCTTCCTCGGTTTGTTGATCGATAAATTTGGCATGGCGGTGGCTGAAGGTGCCACGAATGGTATCTTGCCCGGTAAGACGAACCCCAAAACCCTCCTTCAGGAGAGTCCCGAAAGCCAGGGCTTCTGCGGTAGCCCAATCGACCCCGGCTCCGGCTTCAAACATTTTGGTTTTATTAGCGAGCCCCCGGGCCAAGGTTTTGTGGATATTGAAACCCTCAGGTACCCTGGTTAATGTCTTGCCAATTTGTTTCAGAGTTTTTTCGGCAACCCCGGTCGGTGGTTCCGCGGTGTGATTACCGGATTCCTCCATACCTTTCCACTTTTTCTCGAAACGGTCGGCCTTTTTGGGTTTGTAATCCTGGGCTGCTTTCAACTCGGTTTCCAGCGGTTCAAGGTACCCTGTCTTTTGGGCCTCATAGGCCTGCTGGTCCAATATGCCCTCATTGATTAAACGGTCACGGTAAAGTTCAGCGACCCCCTTATGGGTTTTGATGCGGGCATACATTTTCGGTTGGGTAAAAGCTGGTTCATCGCTTTCGTTATGCCCAAAACGCCGGTAGCAGACCATGTCAACGACAACATCCTTCTTAAAGGTTTGGCGAAACTCAGTGGCCAGTTTTGTAACGAAGACTACCGCCTCCGGGTCATCGCCATTGACATGGAAAATCGGTGCCTGAACAATCTTGGCGCTGGCTGAGGGATAGGGCGAAGAACGCGAATGGTGGGGATGTGTCGTGAACCCGATCTGGTTGTTGATAATAAAATGGATGGTGCCACCGGTGCTGTAACCATTGAGGCCGGAAAGCATAAAACATTCGGCTACAATGCCCTGTCCGGCAAAGGCGGCATCGCCGTGAATTAAAAGGGTAGCAACCTTTTCATGGGTTTCGTCGTTCATTTGAACCTGTTTAGCGCGGGTTTTTCCAAGCGCAACGGGATCAACCGCTTCCAGGTGTGACGGGTTGGCCGTCAGCGACAGGTGTACCTTGTTGCCATCAAATTCCCGGTCGGCCGAAGTGCCAAGATGGTATTTAACATCACCAGAGCCCTGGACATCCTCGGGCTTATATGACCCGCCATGGAATTCGTTAAAAATAGCCCGGTACGGCTTTTGCAGGACATTGGCCAAAACGTTCAGGCGGCCGCGATGGGCCATGCCGATAACAATTTCCTTGATCCCTAATTGCCCGCCGGTCTTAATAATTGCTTCAAGTGCCGGGACCATGGCTTCACCGCCGTCCAGGCCAAATCGTTTTGTGCCAACAAACTTCCGACCCAGAAATTTTTCAAATTGTTCGGCCGCTACCAGTTTTTGCAATATGGCCCGCTTGCCTTCTGAGGAAAATTGGATGTCCTTGTCACGCCCCTCAATACGCTTCTGGATCCAGGCCTTTTCTTCAGGCACATTTATATGCATAAATTCGACACCAACCGAAGAACAATAGGTGCGGTGTAAAATTTTTAAAATTTCACGAACCGTTGCCGACTCTAGACCCAAAAGATTATCAATAAAAATCGGACGATCGAAGTCAGTCTCGCCGAAACCGTAGCTTTCAGGTTCAAGCTCTGGATGCGGTGGTCGTTCTTCAAGCCCAAGGGGGTCCAGTTCGGCAATCAGGTGGCCACGCACCCGATAAGACCGGATCATCATCAATGCCCTTAGGGAATCGAGCGTTGCTTTCCGGATTTCCCGGGGGGAGATTTTTGCTTCGGAGGGTTTGGCCGTCTTTATCGTTTCTGTTTGGCTTTCTTCCACCCCTTCAGGCGGCCAATCTTTCCGCGCCCAGGTGGGTTTTTGCAAACCGGCAAGGCTGGCAGCGCCGTTTTCCATGCGTTTGAAAAAGGCTTGCCAATCATTGCCAACAGAGGCGGGGTTTTCAGAAAACCGCATATATTGGGTTTCAATAAACCCGGCGTTGTTGCCGGTCAGCAGGGTGTCTATAAATTCTTTTGATGCCATGGCCGTTATGAGACCTTTACATAATTACCGAGTCAGAAAGTTCAACCGCCCAATATATCCAAAAGGGTTGTTCCGATTGACGCCGGGGATGAAGCAATGACAATCCCCGCTGATTTCATTGCAGCGATTTTACCCTCAGCACCACCCTTGCCACCGGAAACAATGGCGCCAGCATGGCCCATGGTACGCCCGGGTGGGGCGGTCAGGCCGGCGACCAGGCCGACCACGGGTTTCTTGATTGGTGAGGCCTTTAAATATTCGGCCGCTTCTTCTTCTGCCGTGCCGCCAATCTCACCGATCATAACAATACTTTCGGTTTCATCATCGGCAAGGAATTTTTCCAAAATATCGACAAAATTGGTGCCGTTTACCGGGTCTCCCCCGATACCAACACAGGTCGACTGGCCAAGCCCGGCTGCTGTGGTCTGTGCCACCGCTTCATAGGTCAGCGTGCCCGAGCGCGATATAATCCCGACAGAACCTTTCTGGTGAATATGGCCTGGCATAATACCAATTTTGCATTCACCGGGTGTAATTACGCCAGGGCAATTGGGGCCAACTAAACGGCTAAAAGTGCCTTCCAGCCGCTTTTTAACATTCACCATATCCAGCACCGGGATGCCTTCAGTGATACAAACAATCAATTCCATCTCGGCTTCAATGGCTTCCAGGATTGCCATGGCGGCAAACGGCGGGGGAACATATATAACAGTCGCGGTTGCCCCGGTTTTGGCCTTTGCCTCGGCGACCTTATCAAAAACTGGCAAGCCCAAATGTTCACTTCCGCCCTTTCCGGGTGTGACCCCGCCAACCATTTTGGTGCCGTATTCGATGGCCTGTTCGGTGTGAAAAGTGCCGTGCGAACCGGTGATGCCCTGGCATATTACGCGGGTGTTTTTATCGACAAGAATGGACATTTACTTTGCCGCCTCTTTGACCGCCGCCACAACTTTTTCCGCGGCATCGTTCAGGTCGTCAGCAGGGATAATAGCAAGCCCGGAATTTGAAAGGATTTCCCTGCCCTCTTTTACCTTTGTACCCGCCAGCCGTACAACCAGTGGGACATTAATATGGACTTCCTTTGCCGCCGCGATAATGCCGTCAGCAATGATATCACAGCGCATAATGCCGCCAAAAATATTAACCAAAATGCCCTTCACCGCTGCATCTGACAGAATGATTTTAAAGGCTTCAGTTACCTTTTCCCGGGTTGCACCGCCGCCAACATCAAGGAAATTGGCGGGCTCTGATCCCTTTAATTTGATGATATCCATGGTCGCCATGGCCAACCCGGCGCCATTGACCATACACCCTATCTCGCCGTCCAGTTTGATGTAGCTGAGACCGATTTCCTTGGCCTTGGTTTCCATTGGGTCTTCCTCGGTTTCATCGCGAAGTTCGGCAATATCAGGGTGACGGAACAGGGCATTTTCATCAAATGACATTTTGGCGTCTAAAACGACAATATGATCATCTTCGGTGAGAACCAACGGGTTAACTTCAAGCAGACTGGCATCAAGATCAACAAATGCCCGGTAAAGGTTTTTCAAAACCATACCTGCTTCATCGCCGGCACTACCTTCAAGTCCAAGGCCTGAAGCAAAGGTTTGCAACTGATCTGGGGTCAGGCCACTGTCGGGATCAATGGTAAGATGAATGATTTTTTCCGGGGTTTTTTCCGCCACGTCTTCAATATCAACCCCGCCCTCTGATGATGCCATTACCGCTACCCGGCTTGAAGCACGATCAATTAAAAGGCTTAGGTAAAACTCTTTGGCGATACGGCACCCATCTTCAATATAAAGACGGCGCACGACCTTGCCTTCCGGGCCAGTCTGGTGGGTCACCAGGGTTTTGCCTAAAATTTCATTAGCTTTTTCAGTTACTTCCTGAAGAGACTTAACAACCTTAACTCCCCCCGCTTTGCCGCGGCCGCCGGCATGAATTTGGGCTTTTACGACCCAGATAGGACCGCCCAGGTCTTTGGCAGCTTTAGAAGCTTCCTCGACACTAAAAGCGACACCGCCCCTTAAGATGGGAATGTCAAAATCTGCGAGCAATGCTTTGGCCTGGTGCTCATGAATATTCATTTGTGAAAACCTTAAAAGAAGTGTCCGAAATTAATCTGCCAGCTCGGGGGCCAATTTCTTCACCGCGTCGATCAGTGAATTGACCGCCTCAAGAGATTTTTGAAAGCCCTCTTTTTCTTCACCCTGAAGTTCAATCTCAACAATGCGCTCTACTCCCCCTTCCCCAAGGATAATGGGAACACCGATATAGCTGCCATCAACCCCATATTCACCGGAAAGATAGGCGGCACAGGGCAGTAAGCGTTTTTTGTCTTTAAGGTACGCCTCGGCCATCTGGATTGCCGCACTTGCGGGGGCGTAATAGGCCGATCCGGTTTTTAGAAGACCGACAATCTCGGCGCCACCATCGCGGGTGCGCTGGATGATGGCGTCAATTTTTGCTTGGGTAGACCAGCCCATTTTGATCAAATCTGGCACCGGGATTCCGGCGACTGTGGAATAGCGTGCCAATGGCACCATGGTATCACCGTGGCCACCCAGAACAAAAGCGGTGACGTCTTCAATCGACACCTTGAATTCTTCCGCCAGGAAATACCTGAAGCGGGCACTATCGAGAATGCCAGCCATGCCGATGATTTTGTGGGTCGGTATTCCTGAATACTTTTGCAATGCCCAGACCATGGCATCCAGCGGGTTGGTAATGCAAATAACAAAAGCATCGGAAGCAAATTTTTTAATGCCGTCACCGACCGCTTTCATGACCTTGAGGTTAATCCCCAAAAGGTCGTCACGGGACATGCCGGGCTTCCTGGGAACGCCAGCGGTGACAATAACTACGTCAGCTCCCTTAATCCCCTCGTAATCGTTAACGCCCTTGAGGTTTGCGTCAAAATCCTCGATTGGGGAAGATTCGGCCAGATCGAGTGCCTTGCCCTGTGGCAGCCCCTCAACAATGTCAAAAATAACAACATCGCCCAGCTCTTTCAATGAGGCCAAATGCGCCAGGGTTCCGCCGATCATCCCGCCACCGATGAGTGCAATTTTTCTGCGTCCCATACCTAAAAATCCCTAATGTTTTTACAGGCTCTCTGCCCCTTAAGAAGATACGAGCGTACTAGCGCGCTTTTCCTCATATCGCAAGTAAATCTCATCAAGATTTTCAAGGAAATTTCTAAACCGCGTGACCTTTGGCAAGGTAATCCTTTGACTGCATTTCAATGAGGCGCGAAGCGGTTCTGGAAAACTCGAATGAGCCGTCACCGGCGGGGTATAATTCTTCCGGCAAACCCTCTGCAGAACAGATGAATTTGACATTATTTTCGTAAAAAACATCGATCATCGTCACAAACCGTTTTGCTTCATTGCGGCGGTCTTTTCCCATCTTGGGGATAGCCACAACGATTATCGTATGATAGCGCCAGGCGATGGCAAGATAATCCGCCGCCCCTAGCGGGTTGGAGCATAGCCGTTTGAAGGAAAAAACCGCGACGCCTTTGGCGCATTTCGGGACAAAAATCTTGCGCCCCTGTACCTCAATTTCATCCGAGGGCACGGTAGACGGATCACCGACATCCCGGTCAGTCAGGGCCCAAAAGGCTTCTTTCAGTTTTTGCGTCGTCGCCTCATCCACCGGGGTATAATAGACCTGCAGGCCTTTGATCCGTTGGTAACGATAATCGTGGGGTCCGGTAAGTTCAACAATTTCCATCTGTTCTTCGATTAGATCAATAAAGGGCAGGAAAAGTTTGCGGTTAAGGCCATCCTTGTAAAGATCAACCGGCGGCCGGTTTGATGTAGAAACGATGACCACGCCGAGATCAAACAAGCCCTGGAACAGGCGGCCCAGAATCATGGCATCGGCAACGTCGTTGACCTGGAATTCATCAAAACATAAAAGCTTCACCTCACTGGCAATTTTTTTTGCCAAGAGGGAAATTGGGTCACCCAGGGTTTTCTGGCCAATTTCCTTTTTCAAATCTTCCGGTGACGCACCGCGCCAGGCGTGAATTTGGCCATGAATATCCTGCATAAACTGGTAGAAATGAACCCGGCGTTTTTTGGTGAGAGGAATCGATTCGAAAAACAGGTCCATCAGCATTGATTTGCCGCGGCCAACCGGGCCCCAAATATAAATACTCTTTGGCGCACCAGTATCCTTGCCCCTGAAAAGTTTAAAAACGCCCTTGTCGGTTTTGGCTGCGACGATGGCTTGAAAATGGTTCTCCAGCTTTTCAACAACAGCCCTTTGCGAGGGGTCGGATTTTAACTCTCCCAAATCAAGATGTTGCTGATACCTGGCCAAGGGGCCAATTATTTCGAACTTTGCCATGGATCAGAAGTGTATTTGTTTTTCAGGACCTGACAAGAAAAACTAGGCCTTGCGGGCCACCATCATTTTTTTTGTTTCGGCAATCGCTTTGGCCGGATTCAAGCCTTTAGGGCAGGCGTTGGTACAATTCATGATGGTATGACAGCGGTAAAGTTTAAACGGATCTTCCAGATTATCCAGACGTTCATTTGTGTTTTCATCGCGGGTATCGACCAGCCACCGATAAGACTGTAACAGAATGGCAGGGCCTAAATATTTTTTATCGTTCCACCAATAGCTGGGGCAACTGGTTGAACAACAGGCACACAGGATACATTCATAAAGGCCATCCAGTTTTTCACGATCTTTATGGGACTGGATGTGCTCCTTCTCTGGCGCCGGGCCTTTGGTTTGAAGCCATGGTTTGATGGATGCATACTGGTTATAAAAGTTGGTCATATCGGGAACCAGGTCTTTAACAACCTCCATATGCGGAAGGGGAGTTACAGTAACATCGCTCTTAACGTCGGAATTGGCCTTGGTACAGGCCAGGGTATTGAGGCCGTCAATATTCATGGCGCACGATCCGCACACGCCTTCCCGGCAAGACCGCCTTAAAGTTAACGTCGGGTCGATTTCATTTTTTATTTTCAGAAGCGCATCCAGGACCATCGGCCCACAAGTATCCATATCAACCTCATAGACATCCATCCTGGGGTTTTCTTCATCATCCGGGTTCCACCGATAAACATGAAAGCGTTTAATATTGGTCACGCCCTTACCTGCAGGAAAGGTTTTACCTTTTTTTACAACAGAATTTTTGGGGAGGTTGAATTCCGCCATTTCGCTTACCCTTTTAATAAACCCTGGCTTTGGGTTTTATGTAGTCAATATCTTTGGTCATTGTAAAATTATGCACTGGCCGGTAGTCAATTTTTACCTTACCGCCCTTAAGCCACATGGTGGTGTGTTTCATCCAGTTTTTATCATCGCGGTCTGGAAAATCTTCATGCATATGGGCGCCGCGGGACTCTTTCCTGTTTTCCGCGCCATGCATGGTCACCACCGCCTGTCCAATCAGGTTGTCCAGCTCTAGCGTCTCAACCAGGTCACTGTTCCAAATCAGTGACCGGTCGGTGGTTTTAATATCCTTCATCGATTTAAGAACAGTATCAATTTTTCTTTTGCCCTCGGCCAAGTGATCCGTCTGGCGGAATACCGCACAATGAGATTGCATGGTTTTTTGCATATCCAGGCGAATTTCAGCGGTTGACATGGCACCATCGGCATAGCGGAAATGATCCAGGCGGCCAAGTGCCATATCGGCCGAATTTTTCGGCAAAGCTTTCTTTTTGCCTTTTGGGGTCACAGTTTCTGCGACCCGGTGCCCGGCAGCACGGCCAAAGACCACCAGATCAATCAGGGAATTAGACCCCAACCGGTTGGCGCCATGAACCGAAACACAAGCCGCCTCGCCGACAGCCAACAGGCCAGGAACAATTGCATCAGCACTGTTCTTGGATGGGTTTAACACCTCGCCATGATAATTGGTCGGGATCCCGCCCATATTATAATGGCATGTCGGGATAACCGGGATTGGGTCTCTGGTGACATCAACCCCGGCAAAGATTCTGGCAGATTCAGAGATTCCTGGCAGGCGTTCATGCAAAATGGCCGGATCCAAATGATCCAGATGCAAAAAAATGTGATCTTTCTCGACCCCGACACCCCGACCTTCACGTATTTCCAACGCCATTGAGCGGGATACCACATCACGGCTGGCCAAATCTTTGGCGGATGGGGCATAACGTTCCATGAACCGCTCACCTTCAGAATTGACCAGGTACCCCCCCTCACCCCGGGCGCCTTCGGTAATCAAAACGCCAGCGCCATAAACCCCGGTCGGGTGAAACTGAACAAATTCCATATCCTGGAGCGGCAGTCCGGCCCGCAACACCATGCCGCCGCCATCGCCGGTACAGGTATGGGCAGACGTGCAAGAGAAATAAGCCCGACCATACCCCCCGGTGGCCAGGATGAGTGCGTCCGAAGCAAACCTGTGAATGCTGCCATCTTCAAGGCATAGGGCAACAACGCCGCAGCACTTGCCGTCAACCATAATCAGATCAATAGCAAAATATTCAATATAAAATTCGGTGTCGTGTTTCAGTGATTGCTGGTAAAGCGCATGCAGCATTGCGTGCCCGGTTCTGTCTGCGGCAGCACATGTTCGCAGTGCCGGCGGGCCTTCGCCAAATTTGGTGGTCATCCCGCCAAAGGCACGCTGGTAAATCCGGCCTTCTTCGGTTCTGGAAAATGGCACACCGAAATGCTCCAGC
>SMVB01145746.1_pt1 | contig 23601 bp, 23 predicted proteins | sample 2456461 | NCBI WGS metagenome assembly SMVB01 (sample SAMN11095934, study PRJNA526329) | marine sediment metagenome | biome: Marine sediment; feature: Surficial sediment; material: Deep marine sediment; isolation source: Hadal surficial sediment | place: Pacific Ocean | collected 2014-05 | depth...
CGCACCGTCTTCCGCGTGGCTGCCGCCCCGATCACCAACAGAATTGATTCCAACTTAAATGAATAGGATCTAGAACGGCATCCAACCAGATGGAACCGGTCTAACCGGTTACGGCCTCCCTATGGCTGCACGACTTTACGGTACAGATGCCATGTCGCGTGCCCGAGCACCGGCATGACAACGGCGAGCCCGAAGAAAAACGGGATCGAGCCGAGAATCAGGAGGCCAGCAACGATAAAACCCCAAGCCGCCATCATCACCGGGTTCGCTGCCACCGCTCGCACCGACGTGCTGATCGCCATGCCGGCGCTGACGTCTCGGTCTAGCAGCATTGGAAAGGAGACGACGCTGAGGGCCAACACCACCACGGCGAAAATAAGTCCGACACCGCTGCCGACAACGATCAGGGTCCACCCGGCCGGGGTTGTAAGAACCTCGTTCACGAAGCCCCAAAACGATGCCGGCGTTTCCCCGCCGAATGTGAGGTCGAAGATGACAAGCGCGGCGCCCAACCAGGCGAAGTAGAGAACCATCATCACGATGCTGAGGGTGATAATGGCGCGAATGGACGGCGAGCGGTGGACCGCGAAGGCATATTTTATGGAAAAATCGAGGCCTTGCTCGCGCCGCCGGCTAATCTCGTACAGCCCGACCGCGGCGAAGGGACCGATCAATGCAAATCCGGCAACGATCGGAAAGATCAGCGGTAAAGTCTCGTGTCCGGCCGTCAGATTGATCAAAATGACGCCGACGATCGGATAGATAATGAATAGGAGTACGAAGTGGGTTGGCTTGGCGTCAAAATCCTTGAAGCCCTTGATCAAAGCCTCTTTCAGGTCCGATGCGCCAATCTTAGCAATAGTTGGCCTTCCCGAGCCACTATCCGCGTAGTCCATCGTCTGTTGGTTCGACATTGCCGTGCCCCTTTGAAAAGGTTGCTCCGGCGACCGCAACGCGCGACCGCGCAATGCATATCCAACACTGCCAGTATCTGACCGTCGTTACAACTTAAACAGCTCGCCTAAACCACTGCCTCAAGCCGCTTATCTGGCCAAGTGTTGTTACTTTTATCCACCCCCGCCGAAATACAGAAACCGTGTGAATTCGGTGTAGTTGCCTTCGATGGCCATCAAACTCAGCAACACCATCAACGCCAGCGTCGGCACCAGAATGGCGTACACAATAGCCAGCCGTTCCCACATCATATGCATGAACACCGAGACGATCAGTCCCGCTTTCAGCAGCATGAAGATGAGGATCAACGTCCAGCGCAGGTATCCCTGGAAATCTAACACATCGACGAGGTACGACATCGTACTGAGGACGAACAGCAGTCCCCATATCTTGAAATAAATCCCCAGCGGATGTTGCTGGCCTTCGGCGGTTGTCATGGATACCTCCTACCAGAGATAGAATAATGCGAAAATGAAGACCCACACCAGATCGACGAAATGCCAATACAGGCCCATGATTTCGACCGTGCCGTAACTGCCCTTACGGCTGGTGAAAAAGCCGCGCCGCCCGTCATCGTAATCGCCGCGCCAAACCTTTCGCGCTACGATCAGCAGAAACAGCACGCCGATGGACACATGCGCGCCGTGGAACCCGGTTATCATGAAGAAGGTCGAGCCGAACTGCGGCGCGCCGAACGGATTGCCCCATGGACGAACGCCCTCGAGGATCAGTTTGGTCCATTCGAAGGCTTGCATGCCGACGAACGAAGCCCCCAGAAGCGCGGTCACGACCAACATGAGGGTGGTCAATTTGCGGTTGCTGCGATAGCCGAAATTGACCGCCAGGACCATCGTCCCGCTGCTGCTAATCAGAATAAACGTCATGATGGCGATCAGGATCAGCGGAACATCTGTGCCAAACAAATGCAGCGCGAAGACTTCGCTGGGAAACGGCCACGGCACCGTCGTCGACATCCGCACCGTCATGTACGAGATCAAAAAGCTGCTGAAGATGAACGTATCGCTGAGGAGGAAGATCCACATCATGGCCTTGCCCCAGGGAACGCCTTTAAACGCCCGCTGGTCCGAAGCCCAATCCGCGACCACACCCTGCAAGCCGTCCGGCCTTTCGGCGGGAGAGGCGTGTTGTGTCACATCTGCTTGTGTCATGTGCTCTTAATCCTCATCACGTAATCACCAACCAAACGAATAGCGCCAGCCAAATCAGCAGCAGGAAATGCCAGTAGAAGGCGCATAACTCGACGCTGGTGCGTATCTGTTGCGCCTCCGCGCCTTTCCAAATCCTTAATACCGACCGTCCCAGGGCCACCAACCCGCCCAACAGGTGAATGCCATGCAGCGCTGTCAGCAAATACAGGAAGGCGAGCGCCGGATTGGTCGGAACGAAATAGCCCAGGGCAGCGAGTTGGCGCGCCACCATTATCTGACCGGCTAAAAATGCCAGGGCGCAGGCGCCGCCGATTAACATGCCTGCTTCGACATTTCCGGTCCGGCCGTGACGCGCGCTGTTTACCGCCCATTGCATGGCCACGCTGCCGGCGAACAAGACTATGATGTTCAACCACATCAGCAGCGGCTCCGGCACCGGACGCCAATCGCTCAACGACATCCGCTCCGAGTATGCCGTGACAAGCAATGTGAACACGACCGTCACGACACCCACGAATATCCGCAAGCCGACCATTACCGTTGGCAGCGAATAGGTTCCGCCGCTGTGGGCATCGTCGAGCACGCGCTGGGACTCCAGCCAGGGCTTACTCGAGAGTTCGCTGAAAATACCCAACGTTAGTCGCCTTGCGCCGTGGCCATCCGCACCTCGTCGGGGTGCACATGTTGCGGTACGAAGTCATCGGCAACACCCGGAACGCCGTAGGAATAGGCCCAGCGATAGACCACCGGCAATTCATCGCCAAAGTTGCCATGGCTTGGCGGCATATCGGGTGTATGCCATTCGAGCGAGGTGGCCTGCCAGGGGTTCTTCTCGGCAATTTTGCCTTTGAAGATGCTCGTGACGATGTTGTAGATGAACACTATCTGAGCCGCGCCGACGATCAATACGACCACCGTGACAAAGGCATTCAACGTCGCCACCGATTCCGGAATGAACGCCGGTAGACTACCATCCGGACCGACGAGCTCGAAATAGCGCCGCGGCACCCCCAGGAAGCCAATGTAATGGAGCGGCAGGAAGATCGCATAAGCGCCGAGGAACGTGATCCAGAAGTGAATGTGCCCCAATGTATGGTTCAACATTCGTCCGCTCATCAACGGGAACCAGTGGTAGATCGACCCGAAGACGACGAGCAGGGGCGCCACGCCCATCACCATATGGAAGTGGGCGACCACGAACATGGTGTCCGATAGCGGCACGTCGACAACGACGTTACCCAGGAACAGGCCGGTAATCCCGCCATTCACGAAGGTGACAACGAACGCCAGGGCGAACAGCATCGGCAACGACAGGCGAATGTTGCCGCGCCACAGGGTCAGCGTCCAGTTGTAGACCTTGAGCGCTGTTGGCACGGCGATGATCAACGTGGTGGTGGCGAAGAAGAAGCCGAAATAGGGGTTCATGCCGCTGACATACATGTGGTGCGCCCACACGACAAAGCTGAGCGCGCCGATGCCGACAATCGCCCAGACCATCATGCGGTACCCGAAGATATTCCGGCGCGCGTGGACGCTGATCAGATCGGAGACGATGCCGAAAGCCGGCAGGGCGACGATGTAGACCTCGGGATGGCCGAAGAACCAGAACAGGTGCTGGAACAATACCGGGCTGCCGCCGCCATAGGCGAGCTGCTCGCCGAATTCGACGATGGCCGGCATGAAGAAGCTGGTGCCGAGAAGACTGTCCAACGTCATCATAATGGCGCTGACGAATAATGCCGGGAAGGCCAGCAGCGCCAAAACGGTGGCGGTGAAAATGCCCCAAACCGTCAGGGGCAGACGCATCAGCGTCATTCCACGGGTGCGCGCCTGCAGCACCGTCACCACATAGTTCAGGCCCCCCATGGTGAAACCGATGATGAAGAGCGCCAGCGAAACAAGCATCAAAATGATGCCCCATGTTGACCCCGGCGTACCCGACAGGATTGCCTGCGGCGGATACAGGGTCCAGCCGGCGCCGGTCGGTCCGCCGGGTACGAAGAAGCTGGCCATCAGGATCAGCACGGCGAGCAGATAGATCCAGTAACTCAGCATGTTCACATAGGGGAACACCATATCGCGGGCGCCGACCATCAGCGGGATCAAATAGTTTCCGAAGCCCCCCAGGAACAGCGCGGTCAGCAGATAGATGACCATGATCATGCCGTGCATGGTGACGAACTGGAGGTAAAGGTCCGGGCTGATAAACGAGAAGGCCTCGGGGAAACCCAGTTGCAGCCGCATCAGCCAGGATAACACCAGACCGACCAGTCCGACGGCGACCGCGGTACCGGCGTACTGGATGGCGATGACCTTGGCGTCCTGGGAGAAGACGTACTTCGTCCAGTAGGTGCGCGCGTGGTAGAGATCGACCTCGGGAACCTCTGCGGGTCCGACATGTTCGAATTTCTCCGGGGTGACATCAACCATTAACTCAACCTCTTCAATCTTTCTTTGAAACGACCTGCGATACCGGGTTTAGCGAGTGACAACCTTATGTTCGGGTTCCGCGCCCACCGCGTTCAACGCCAGAGACGAACCTTCCTTGGCTTTGTCTTTGAGCTTAGCCTGCTGCTGGGCGAACGTCTGTTGCTGCGCCAGCCACGCCTCGAAGGCCGCCGGCTCCTCGACCACGACTTTGCCGCGCATGGCATAGTGGCCCGAACCGCATAATTCGGCGCAAAGTATGTCGAAGGTCCCGGTGCGGGTGGGGATTAGCCAGAAAAAGGTAACCAGCGCCGGCACCATGTCCATTTTGGCGCGGAACTGGGGCACATAAAAATCGTGCAGAACATCAATCGAGCGCAGCAGCACATTAACGGACTTACCGACCGGTAAGTGCAGGTCATCGCTATCGACCAGGATATCGTCTTTTCCGTTCGGGTCGTCTACGTGCAGACCGAACGGGTTATCGTCGCTGATTTTGCGGACACTGGTGGTGCCAAGAACGCCATCCGCCCCGGGATAACGGTAGCTCCACTGCCATTGCGCGCCGACAACTTCGATTTCGGCCGCATCGTCGGGGACCGTGACAAAGTCATTCCAGATGACCAGGCCCGGCGCCAACAGGATGACAACGCCAACCGCGGTTATCGCGGAGAGCCACACCTCTAGCTTCTTGTTCTCCGGCTCGTACTCCGCCCGCCGGTCCGGCCGATAGCGGAAGCGGTACACGCAGTAGGCCATGAACAAAACGACGGCGACGAAAACGACGCCGGTGACCCAGAATGTGATGATGATGATGGTGTCCATCGAACCCCAGTTCGAGGCGATGGGCGTGAACCACCAGGGACTCCAAAAGTGAAAGGCTACGGTACCAACGGCGACCAATACCAATATGAGTGCTACAAACATTCAATCGTCATCCTTGTTGTACAAATCGTCAGATCGGATTCGAGCAATCCGGTCCTTCGATACGCCTTCACAAGTTTTTACTAAATTCCCCACTTTTGCCGCCCTACCGACCCCCGCCTATCTGAGGCCTGGTACACGAATGGCAGCTCCCCATACTGGGCAGACAAAACTAACTGCGTCATTTCGTCTGCGTCATTCTGTAGCAACTCTACATCACTGGCATGAGCCGGGTCACTAGCCGATCTGCCACCAGCCTGCGACGATCGGACGCAGGTGACGAAACGCTTTTTTCACGATCGAAGCGTGCGCCACCTTGCGTGAAAAAATTCCGCCAAGCAGAGTAAGCGTTTGCAATGGATCAAAACTCAATCGTGAGCCCGAGTGCACAACATGTCGCGATGGCCCAGCGGCCATCGGCAAGCGACCGGTCTATCGCGGCATGGTTATTCGCCTTGGCTGCTATGATTTTTGTGATGATCTCGATCGGCGGCATTACCCGCCTGACCGGGTCTGGTCTGTCCATCGTCGAGTGGCGGCCGCTTATCGGACTTTTGCCCCCCCTGTCCGACGCCGAGTGGGCGCGGGTGTTCACGCTCTATCAGACCAGCCCCCAATACCAGGAGGTCAACACCGGCATAACGCTGGCCGTCTTCAAATCGATTTTCTGGTGGGAATATGTCCACCGGCTTTGGGGACGGCTGATCGGTGTCGTTTTCTTTCTACCGTTCCTGTGGTTTTTGCTGCGCCGGCAACTCGCCTGGTCGCTGGCGCCGCGCCTGGTGGTGCTGTTCATCCTCGGCGGCGCCCAGGGCGCGCTGGGCTGGTACATGGTCCAGAGCGGCCTGGTCGATATTCCCGAGGTCAGCCAATACCGGCTGACCGCCCATTTGGTTTTGGCCCTGGCGCTCTACGCGGCGCTGTTGTGGACGGCCCTGCAGTTGCGCCACCCCGAGCCGGAAACAACGCCGGACCGGCGATTGGCGGGCATACGCGCCTTGGCGCACACAACGGTCGTACTAATTACGGTCACCATAATATCGGGCGCCTTTGTCGCCGGCACCGACGCCGGCTTCGTCTTCAATACATTTCCGCTCATGGAAGGACGGCTGGTTCCCGTTGGCTACCTGCCGCAACCCTGGTTTGTCAGCCCGTTCGAGGACCTCGCGACGATTCAGTTTCATCATCGTGTGCTGGCAATCGTGTCGCTCGGCATCGCCATCGCGACCTGGTGGCGCAGCCGCTGGATCGTCCTGGTGCCGAGGGCGCGTCGCATCGCCAACGGATTGATGATCACGGTCTGCCTGCAAGTGGCGCTCGGCATTTCGACCCTGGTGCTGGTGGTGCCGACACCGCTGGCCGCGGCGCACCAGGCCGGCGCCGTGCTGTTACTCACGGTAACGCTGTGGCTACTCTTCGAGCTGCGCACGCCGGTCAGACCGCCCGCGCGCGCCTAAATAAAGGTTAGCCGCGGCGCCTGACCGGAAGCAGCAACACCAGCAGAAATATCGCCACCGCGGCCAGGACCACCGACGGTCCCGCCGGCGTGTCCCATTGCAAAGAACCGGTCAGCCCGCCGATCACCGACACGGTGCCTATGACCGCGGCGAGAACCGCCATCATCTCCGGGGTCGATGATACGCGCCGCGCGGCGGCCGCCGGAATGACCAACAGCGAGGTCAGCAACAGCACGCCGACGATCTTGATCGCCACCGCGATGACCAGGGCGATCACCACCATGAAACCGATCTGCACCATGGCGACATTGACCCCTTCGACGCGGGCCAGGTCTTCATGCACGGTCACCGCCAGCAACGGGCGCCAGAGCCACAACAGCAACGCCAACGCCACCAGACCGCCGCCATATATCCAATAGAGATCGGCCACGGTCATCGCCAACACGTCGCCGAACAGCAGCGCGAAGAGATCGACCTGCACCGAGCCCTGCACCGCGACCACGACCAGTCCCAGGCTCAACGTGCCGTGGGCGAGGATACCGAGCACTGTATCGCTGGAAAGATAGCGTTGCCGTTGCAGCGCCACGATTAATAAAGCGACCGCGATGCACACGGCGATGATGGCGATGTTGGCGTCGGCGCCGATCAGCAAACCCAGCGCCACGCCGAGCAAAGCGGAATGGGCCAGGGCGTCACCGAAATAGGCCATGCGGCGCCACACGACGAAGGCCCCCAACGGCCCCGTCACCGCCGCCACGCCGATGCCGCCGATGGCGGCGCGCACGAGAAAATCATCCATGGCCGGCACTTCCCGAGTGATCGTGACCCGCTTGATCATGGGCCTCGACAACCTCGCCCGTAACCGCATGGGAATGGTCGTGGCGGTGGGTATAGATGCCCAACGAGGCGATCCGGGTTTCGGGGAACAGCGCCAGATATTCCGGATGTTCGGCCACATCGTGCGGCGCGCCAGTACAGCACACATGGTGATTGAGGCACACCACGCGATCGGCGGCGGCCATCACCAGGTGCAGATCGTGGCTGACCATCAGCACGCCGCAGCCAAGCTGGCCGCGCAACTGTCCGATCAGCTCGTAAAGATCGGCCTGTCCGGCCACATCGAGGCCTTGCGCGGGTTCGTCGAGGACCAGCAATTGTGGATCGCGGAGCAGCGCCCGGCCTAACAACACCCGCTGCATTTCGCCGCCCGATATGCGCTGCAGGGGTTGGTCCAGCAAGCGCCGGACGCCGACCTTGTCGAGCACTTCGCGGCGGCGGCCCTTGGCGACCCGGCCGCCCAGATCGAGAAAGCGGCGCACCGTCAGCGGCAGCGTGTCGTCGATGGCGATGCTTTGCGGCATATAGCCGATGCGCAACTTGCCGCGCCGGGTCACCTGCCCCGAATCCGCCGCGGACAATCCCAGGATGACCCGCAGCAGGGTCGTCTTTCCGGCGCCATTGGGACCGATCACGGTCACGATTTCACCCTCCCGCACGCTCAGGTTTACCGCATCCAGGGTGACGGCATCGCCGAACCGGACGGTCAGATCGCTGACCGAAATCAGCGCTTCGCTATCGCCGACATCATTCGGCATCGGCTGCTCTCAGACAATCTGGACATTGGCCCGCCACCTCAACGGCGACGCGCTCGATGGCGAACCCGGCCTCCGCCGCGGCGCTATTGATCGCCGTCAATAATGGCCGGCTGTCGAGCTCGGCGGCGCTGCCGCAACCGTTGCAGATGAGGAACTGCGCGGCGTGGCGGGCCCCCGGATGGACGCAACCGATATAGGCATTCAACGATTCGATGCGGTGGATCAGCCGCTCGCTGAGCAGAAATTCGAGCGCCCTATAAACCGTCGGCGGCGCCACCGCGCTGATCTTGCCGTCGCCCGCGGCTTCGCGACGGTGGGCTTGCAGCGCTTCGAGAACCGTATAGGCGCCGGTCGGCCGATGGCTCTGCCACACCAATTCGAGCACCTGACGGCGCAGCGGCGTCAGGCGGACGCCGCGCTGCTGGCACACCGACGCCGCGCTATCGAGCGCGCTGGACACGCACGACCCGTGGTCATGATCGGTGCCGGCAAAATAGGTTTCGGATGGTGCCGTCATCGTATGCTTGCTCTCCAATTCGATCTCTCAATTGTTATGTTATAATATTGCATTACTGCGGGAAAGCATTATTCTTCCGCCATTATTTCCAATCAACGTCGAGGATTCCCTATGTTTCGGACGGTGCGGCGGTACGCCTGCTCTCTCGCCATTCTGGCGCTTTTCGCCGCAACGGCGCTGCCTGCCTCTGCAGCGCCCAAGGTTGTGGTGTCTGTCGCGCCGGTTCATTCGCTGGTCGCGGGGGTGATGGCCGGCGTCGGCGAACCCACACTTCTGATGCCGGCGAACGCCTCACCGCACGCGTTCTCGCTGCGCCCTTCCGCCGCCCGGGCACTGGCCAGGGCCGACATCGTGTTCCGCGTCGGCGCCAATCTGGAAACCTTTCTCGACAAACCGCTGGCGGCGCTGGCGCGGGAGAGCACTGTGGTCACACTCGCCGACTCTCCCGGCATTATCGAACAACCAATCGAGGCTGACGGCGGGACCGCCGAAGACCATGCGAGCGATCCGCATATTTGGCTCAGCGTTGCCAACGCCCGTCATATCGCCGAAATAGCGGCCCGCGCCCTCAGCGTCCACGACCCCGATAACGCCAGAACGTATGGCAAAAATTTGGCCACCCTCATGGATCGTCTGGACGGCCTCGAACGAAATATTCGCGATCGGCTAAGGACCGTGCGTAAGTCCCCCTACATCGTGTTGCACGATGCCTATCGCCATTTCGAGGCGGAGTTCGGACTGCAACGGGTGGCCGCCATTTCGCTATCGCCCGAGCGCCGGCCCGGCGCGCGGCAGTTATACCGAATTCGCGACCTGCTGACGGCGCAAGATGTTCGGTGCGTGTTCGCCGAACCGCAGTTTCCCAACGCCATCGCCGCCACCGTGGTCGCCGGCACCAACGCCCGCCTCGCCGAACTGGATCCGCTCGGCGCCGGTCTTGCCGTTGGGCCGGATCTGTATTTCACCCTGATGGAAAATCTCGGCCGTTCGCTGGCGGACTGTCTCGGCGGCTAAACCCCGGCGGCCTAGCCGGCGAAGGCGCCGCGTAGCGCCGCCATGCGTTCGGCAAGCGCCTCTGTGCCATAGGGTTCCGCCGGCGCCACACCCCACACAGGTTTCGGCCAGGCCGGGTCGTCTTCGAACCGCGCGATGACATGGATATGGAGTTGCGGCACCATATTGCCCAGCGCGGCGACGTTGATTTTGACCGGCTGGAAAAGCCGTTCGAGGGCCTGGCTGGCGCGCACGATTTCGGCCGTCGCCAAGGCCAGATCGCCGGCGGATAATTGGTGAAAATCACGCAAATCGAGGCGCTGCGGCACCAGGATCAGCCACGGGTAGGCGGCGTCGTTCATCAGTAAGACGCGGCTGCAGTCCCAGCGCGCCACCTCGATCGTGTCGGCGGCCAATTGCGGGTGCAGATCAAAATCGGGGAGTGCAGACTCGTTCATGCGCCAACTTTTAGCGTCTAATCGGTGTCGCAAATAGCCTTCAATGCGGTCCACTGAGATTCCGACATGGCCGGGCCGCTGGCGGTCGCGTTGGCGCGCACAAAATCGGAGCGCTCGCCGGAGGCGGGATGGGTGCTTATCACCGACAGAATATCTTGCAGGCCGCTATCCTTTTCTTTTCGCAACCGGTCGAAAAAATCGACCAGTCCCGACCCGTCGATGCCGGCCCCGTTCAGCAGGTCCACCGCATCGGCATCGGCCTCTCGCTCGGCCTCTCTTGTATAGGCAGACGTTATTGTGAACTGCGCCAGCGCGACAATGACCGTGCCGCCGGTTACGTCGCCGAGTAAAAATCCGATCAATGTCGCCGCGCCGACATTCTTAACGAATATTTCCATGGGGTGGCGGCGCAATGCATGGCCAATTTCGTGCGCCAGAACCCCGGCCACCTCTTCGGGTCCGCCGGCGTAATCCAGCAATTCGCTGAACAGCAGGATTTGCCCGCCAGGCAGTGTGAACGCATTGACGATGGGGCTTTTCACCACCCGGACCATGAGCGGATACGGCAGATCCACTTGTGCGGCAAATCGTTGGGTCAGCTCGCGCAGCACGGCATCGCCCTCGGGCGAGGAACAAAATCCCGGCGCTTTCCCGCGCGTAAACAGCCGCACGACCTGATCCGCCGTCGCCTCGCCCAGTTGCGCTTCGATATCGGGTGGAATGGCCAGCGCCGCTTCCCGCGCGGCATAGGGCAGCGCCACCAGAAACAGAAACGCCGCCGAGGCAATGGCGACCGTGCCCCAAATCGCGATCGGCCGCCACACCTCGCGAATGCCCGGCCGGAGCTTGTTCAGGTTTGGGCACAATCGGTGCAATGCGGCCAGATGGCTGGGGTCGGCGATGACGATGCGCGCGACACCCTTGCCGCGCCCCAAGCGCAAGTCGCGGCCCGCGGCCGGCTTGCCAACAAGGCGCACCTCGGCGGCCGGCCAGACCGCCAGGACTCCGCCCCTTTCGTCACGAACGACGATATTTTCCGGACCGATCTGGACAACGACGTCTAGCTGGCGCGCACTTTCACCGTCGAAGTAGCGCGCGGCGATGTCGGTCACCGGCTAGAACCCGCCAACGTCGAAATCGAGGGCGGCGGCGAGCCCCTCGCCAAACCGGGGATCGTCTTTCGAACTTTGGACGATGCGTTCGAGGCTCGAAATCTCGGTTAGCCGCAGCGTGGTCGCGATGTGGCGGATCGACGGATAGTAGAAGAGCAAAAGATTCAGCATCGGCATAACAAAGATCAGCAGAACCATTGGGATAATCGATAACGCAATACCGACGCCGACGAGATCTTCTTCCAGGAACTCTCCCGTCTCGGCTATCACCGCCAAACCGCCAATCGCGCCAAACAGCATCAACACGACAGCCAAAATCAGGCCGACAACAACGACAACGTACAGGAACCAATACCCGGCGAGCCGCCAGCCGCCAAATTCGGCGTCGAAACCGACACCCGACAAATTGCTGACGCGGAACATGTAGCGAAACGCTTTGATGCGATACACGACATAGAACGGAATCGAGATCAGGGTGTAATGATCATGATGGCGTACATTGACAAAAGTCTTTCCACCTCGGTGATATCCAGAGGAAATTCTGCGTTTTCAACGCGGAGTTCCGCCAACAGAAACATCATTTGCAATTCGCTGAAATTGGTAATGGCCATTCCCAACGCAGCAACAAAGGCGAGCGACCACAGCGCCGCGCACGGCGCCCAGGCCCGGAGAAGTCCCGTACCCGTGCCTTCATAGCGGAAATTCTCGACGCCGAAACGGGCGTGCTCAACCTCGTATTTTTGCAGTTCCGCCGTCATCCACGGCACCGCCCAACCCAGGGTGATCACCGACAGGATGGCGTAGCCGAACCACAGCCACGCGTAGCCGGCAGCCGAACCGTCCTGTCCGGCACGAATGCCGCGCCACACCGTACGCGCCAGGCGGTAACGTCTGGCGCGGAAATAAGCGTATCGGGCCAGCCAAAACAGGGTGATGAAATATAAAAAATTCACCGCGGTGAAAACATCGGGGGCGTTGGCTTGCAGAAAAACCGATAATAGTTGGTAGCCGATTGCCAACGGAACCAAGACCGCCACGACAATCAGAAAACCGATGAACAACTCCAGGCCACGGCCGGTGTATTCGAGCAGGTCGCCATCGATTTCAATACTGTTCCAAAAATAGTGGCGCAACCGCGTGCGCGCCCAAAACCGGTAAACCCCGAGGGTCAACACGCCGAGCAGCGTATTCATCATCAAAATGCCGAACAGCGCGCCGCGACGCCCCCAAAACCCGACGATCCGCTCACTCTGTGCACCCGGACCGGCGCCAGCGGTGGCAGGACTGATAACTGTATCTGCCATGGAATCTCCGATGAAAGACCAGCCATGGTCGCATGGAGCCGGAGACGATTCAATTAAAGCGGGGCTTATGGTTAATGTGGACCAGTTTTCGCGGGGTGCCGGGCGCCCCTCACGGAATCAGCACTGCCGCGCCGGCGCAAATCCACACGAATCCCTAGAAGACCGGGGCGTAGTCAGTCCGCGTCCGGTTTCCCCCGGCGGGTCTGCTTGAGCCGGCGACGGCGCGCCTTGGTGTCGAGGCGGCGCTTCTTGGCGGCGCGGCTAGGCCTGGTCTTGACCCGCTTCTTCGGCGCAATGGCGGCGCGGCGCACCAGATCGGCCAGGCGGTCGCGGGCATCGGTGCGGTTGCGCTCCTGGGTGCGGAACCGCTCGGCGCGGATAATCAACACGCCATCATTGGTGAGGCGCTGGCCCGCCAACCGTTCCAGCCGCCGGCGAACGGCGTCGGTCAGGCTCGGCGAACGGCGCACGTCGAAGCGCAACTCGACCGCCGTCGCCACTTTGTTGACGTTCTGCCCACCCGGCCCCGAGGCGCGGATGAACTGCTCGACCAGTTCATCGTCGGGGATGGCGATAGTTTCGTTTATCGTCAGCATGATTGGATTTCGTAGCACGATTCCCCGGTGCTGCGCGGCGTCAGCGAACGGCCGATTGCCTGCCTGCCAAGAACTACATCGCTTGTTTAAACCGCCGGGCGACCACCATCCAGGCCAGCGCGATGGCTTGCAGGATCAACGCGATGGCAAACGCCGTCTGGTAGCCGGGCCCGGCATAGCCGCCATCGGCCGCCGTGGGCCACAGGCTGATGACTTCGCCCATGCCCCATTGCAGCGCGAAGGCGGTGGCGAAGATCATTAAGTTCATGCCGGTGCTGGCCCGGCCAATGAGTTGGGAGGGAAACTCCTGCGCCAGTACCGAGAAACTCAAGACGCCGATGGTGCCCGCCATGCCGAAGATGAACCAGAGCACCGTCGGCGCCGCGATCCATTCGCCAATGACCGCAAGCTGCACCAGCATGAACAGCGCCATGCCGACGCCGGTGACAACGATGGGGGGGACGCCGCGCCTGCTCAGGCGTACCGTGGCGGTACCGATGACAATGTTGCCGATGACGAAACCCACCGCCGCGAAGAGAAGCGTATAGCTGACCGCGGCCGAATCGAGGCCGGCAACGTCGCGCAGCCACGGCCCCGCCCACAGGGTCTGCACCGCCAGAAAAGTGCCCTGCGACAGGGCCGTGATCGGCGCCACCCGCCAGAAGGCCAGGTTGGAATAGACCTGCCGCAGGTCGCCAATCCGCTCGGCGACGCTCTCGCCACCGGTTTCGCGCGCGGGCTCGGGCACGACGGTCCACAGGATCAGCGCCGCCGCCAGCGTGGCAATACCCAGCGCGACGAAGCCGTAGCGCCAGCCAACCGCCGCGACCAGCGCTTCCGTCGGCGCCGTCGCCATGATCGCGCCGAGGCCGCCGCTGGCCATGATGAAACCGTTGGCCATCGGTAGCTTCTCGGCCGGAAACCATTCGGACATGGCCTTGAACGCCGCCATCAGGCAGGCGGCGACACCCAGACCGATCATCGCGCGGCCCAACACCAGGCTCCCCAACCCGTCGCCGACGCTGAACACGAAGGCGCCCGCGGCGGCAACGATCAGCAGCACAGCCTCGGCGCGCCGGGGCCCGCGGCTGTCGAGGAAGAACCCCAGGGGCAACTGTGCGGCGGCGAAGGCGATGAAATAAGCGCTGGTCATCAGCCCCAGCGCACCGGCGTCGAACCCCATATCGTCGACCAGGTTGGGGCCGATCACCGCATTGACGGTGCGGTAGAGGTAGGACAGGAAGTAACCCAACGCGAACGGCAAAAAGACGCGCACGATCATCAGACGGGTGCCCGGCGCGGCGGCGGCGCCGCCATTGTGAACATTGTTCACCTGAGCCATCGCTGTTTCCTTTAGGCCGCGCGCTACTCGCCGGCAACGATAACGGTGCCGTCCTCAACGAACGCGGCAACCTCGCCGTCGGAGTAGCCAAGCTCGCCCAGAACTTCGGCCGTATGTTCGCCCAGCAATGGCGCGCCGCGTCGCAGCGCGGTGGGAGTACCACTGAACTTGATCGGCGTCCCCAGGGTTTTCACCGTGCCGAGCCGGCTGTGGGGAACTTCCGTTATCATCTCGCGCGCGATCGTTTGGGGGTCTTCCAGCATCTCGCCGATGGAAAGAACCGGACCGCCGGGAATGCCTTCTGCCTCGAAAATCGCCAGCCATTCATCGACGGTGTGCGTTTCGAACAGCGGCGATATCTCGGCAATCAATTCATCGAGATGGGTCATGCGGTCGGCGACAGTGAGGAAGCGCGGATCGTCGGCCATCTCCGGCACCCCCAGAACCTTGGTCAGGCGCGGCCACATGGCCTGCGTGCCGGCCCCGACATTGAGCCAGCCATCGGCGGTTTGAAAAGCCTGATAGGGCGCACCCAAAGGATGGGCCGAGCCCATCGGCCCCGGCGACACACCGCTCGCCAGGGTCATCGCCGTCTGATGGAAGGTCGCGGCGATCCCGGCCTCGAACAGCGAGGTATCGACAAACTGTCCCTCGCCGGTCTGCAGGCGGTTGGCGTAGGCGGCGATGATGCCGATGACCGCCATCAGCCCACCGCCCCAATCGGTGATCGCACCGCCGACCTTGACCGGCGGGCGGCCCGGCCCCTCGCCGGTGATGCTCATCAACCCGCTCATACCCTGGGCGACCAGATCGTAGCCGCCGCGGCTGGCGTAAGGGCCGGTACGGCCAAAGCCCGAAATCGCGCAATAGATCAGCCCCGGATTGTCCTGGCGCAGATCGTCGTAGCCGATGCCGAGGCGCTCCATCACGCCCTTGCGGTAGTTCTCGACAATGACATCGGTATCGCGCGCCAGGCGGCGGAAAATATCCTGGCCCGCCGGCGTGCGAATATCGAAAACAACGCCGCGCTTGTTGCGGTTGAGCATGAGGTAGGGCGGCGCTTCGCCTTCCAGATACGGCGGCACCATGTTGCGGCTTTCGTCGCCGCGCGGATAACGCTCGAGCTTTATGACCTCGGCGCCGAGATCGGCCAGCATCAGCCCGCAATAGGGCCCGGCCACCACGGCGGCCGATTCGATCACCTTCATGCCGGCGAGCGGCCCCGGCCCACGCCCTTGCCCATGGGCCTCGTCAACGGTCATCGCTCAACGGCCCTCGAACGCCGGTTTCTTGCGGTCGAGAAACGCCTGGTACCCGGTCTTATAGTCTTGCGTGTCGGCGTAATCGTACTGCGCTTCCAGTTCGGCACCGCTGTAGGGACCCGCTTGCGCGATCCGGCGTATGGCGTCGCGATGCCAGCGCGCGGACAGCGGCGCGCCATCGGCGATACGCCGCGCCGTCTGCATCACCTCTTCTTCCAGGCCGTCATCGTCGACGACCCGGGTGATCAGGTTTTTCGATTGCGCTTCGAGCGCCGCCAGGATGCGGCCCTCGAGCAGGATTTCCAAAGCCGTTGCCTTGCTGCTGGCGTCGATCAGCAGTTCCAGCAACTCATACGACAGGTACAGGCCGACATTCTTTGCCGGAATGCCGAAACGCCCCGACATGCCGGAAATGCGCAAGTCGCAGGCCAGCGCCAATTCGAAGCCGCCGCCGAGGCAAAATCCGTGGATCATGGCGATCACCGGGTGCCGGCACGTGTGCGCACCGACGAAGGCGCGGTCGGTGGCCGCGCCATAGGCGCGCACTTTCTCGCGGCTAGACCGCTCCTCTTCGAAGCCGCCGATGTCGGCGCCGGCGCAAAACGCCTGCGTGCCAGCGCCCCGCAAGACGATGCAGCGCAGATCATTGTCTTCGCCGAGCCCGTCGAGCGTGTCGCCCACCGCGATCCAGTCATACTGGCGCAATGCGTTGCGTTTTTCCGGCCGGTTTAGGGTAACGATGGCAATGTCGTCACGCCGTTCGACCAAAATCGTTTCTGCCATTAATCGACACCCTGTTTAACGATGAGCAGAGTGCATTATTCGCCCTCCGGCGCAAGGTTCGGCTGGCGGTCGGTGAAGGATTTAAGCGTGTCTTCCAGCAAGGCGCGGTCGACATCGCGGGTGATGAAAACGATACGCGTGCGGCGGTCGTCGGACGGCCAGGCGTCAAGCATCGCGGGCGGATGAAAGATATGCTGGACGCCGTGGATCACCACCGGGCCATCCATACCGATCACATTGACGATGCCTTTGACCCGCAGCAGGTCCGGCCCCTTCAGCAGCATAATGAGGTCGAACCATTGCTCGACCGCATCCAGGCGTAGCGGCTCGTCATAGGTGACACAGAAGGCGCGAATTTTATCGTCGTGGCGATTGACGTCATGGTGTTCGTGCCCGTGATCGTGGCCGGCATAGGCCTCTTCCTTGAGCCACTTGTCGACGTCGGGAATCTTGGTCGCCGGATCGTAGAGGCCGGCATCGAACAAGACGCCGGGCGCGATGACGCCATCGACCACCCGGTAGCGCGGCGCCGCCGGGTTGATTTCCATGAGCCGGTCTTCCAAAGAGCGAACCGCGGCGTCATCGGCGATATCGGTCTTGGTGACCAAAATCCGGTCGGCGACGGCGGCCTGCTTAACCGATTCGAACTGGGTGTCGAGCGTGGCCTCGCCATTGACCGCATCGACCGTGGCGATCACCCCGTCGAGGCGGAAATAGCGGGCGGTCAGATCGTCGCCCATGAGGGTGTGCAGGATCGGCGCCGGGTCGGCGAGGCCCGTGGTCTCGATCAGGATTCGCTCGAACGGCGGCACGTCGCCGCGCATGCGCACCATCAGCAAATCGCGCAAGGTATTCACCAGATCGCCACGCACGGTGCAGCACAGACAGCCGCTGTTGAGCAGCACCATATCTTCCTTGCCGCCGACCACCAGCTCATGGTCGAGGCCGATCTCGCCGAATTCGTTGACGATCACCGCCGCCTGGCCCATTTCCGGCTGCTGCAGCAAATGGTTCAGCACCGTGGTCTTGCCGCTGCCCAGGAAACCGGTCAGCAACGAAACCGGGAGCGGTTCTTCGGGCGGTTTTAGTTCGTTATTCGCCACTGGCGACGTCTCCTTAACCCAGCACCCGGCTTGACATGGGGCGCGTTGCGACCCTTATAACACGCCCAATCCGGCGCTGCTGAGAGGCCAGCGGCGCCCCTGGAAGGACGGAAGAATATGGCAACGACAGGCTCCAAGATTTTCGCCGCGCGCGAGTCGATCGAGCAAGTCGAAGAAGGCACGCAATTGGCGCCCAAGTTCGACGATGCGGGGCTGATTCCGGTGGTCACCACCGACGCCTCCAGCGGCGAAGTGCTGATGCACGGCTATATGAACGCCGAGGCGCTGGAAAAGACGATCACGACCGGCGAGGCCCATTACTGGAGCCGCTCGCGCCAGGCGCTGTGGCACAAGGGGGCCACCAGCGGGCTGATCCAGAAGATCGTCGAAATCCGCATCGACGACGACCAGGACGCGGTGTGGCTGCGCTGTGACGTGCAGGGCGGCGCCAGTTGCCATGTGGGCTACCGCTCGTGCTTTTTCCGCTCGATCCCGGTTGGCGCCGCGGCCGGCGCGCCGATCAAGCTAACCTTCGAAGAGAGCGAAAAAGTCTTCGACCCAAAGGAAGTCTACGGCGACGCGCCTAATCCCACGAAGCTGTAGGCAAAACCAGAACCTCCTCATCCTGAGCCTGTCGAAGGATGAGGTGCCAACCATGCTTCGACAAGCGAACCATGGGGTTAATTTCTAGTTCATCAGCGTCTCCTGGAACCGTACCGGCGCGCCCGCCGGCGCGCTGACCAATTCGCCGTCGCGCATGACGACGTTGCCGCGGATGATGGTGCCCACGGGCCAGCCGGTGACGGTCATGCCGTCGAACGGCGACCAGCCGCATTTCGACGCCAGCCAGCCGGTGGTGATTTCGCGTTTGGCCTTCAAATCGACCAGGGTGAAATCGGCATCGAAGCCGAGGGCGATGCGGCCCTTGCCGGCAATATTGTAAATCCGCGCCGGGCCGGAACACACCAGATCGACCAGCCGCGCCAGGGTCAGCCGACCGGCGTTGACGTGGTCGAGCAGCAACGGCAGTTGCGTCTGCACGCCCGGCATGCCCGACGGCGAGGCCGGATAGGCCGCCGCCTTCTCGTCCGCCGTATGGGGCGCGTGGTCGGAGCCGACCACGTCGAACACGCCGTCGCGCACGCCGGCCCACAGGCCGTCATTATGCTGCTGGCCTCGGATCGGCGGGTTCATCTGGGCATAGGTGCCCAGGCGCTCGTAGCAATCGGGCGCGATCAGGGTGAGATGCTGGGGCGTCACCTCGCAGGTGGCGATGTCCTTGGCAGCGGCCAGCAGCGCCACCTCTTCGGCGGTGGTGATGTGCAGCACATGGACGCGACGGCCGGTTTCCCGCGCCAGCTTCAACAGGCGCTTGGTGCAGATAATCGCGGTCTCCGCGTCGCGCCATACCGGGTGGGTGCCAGGGTCGCCCTCGACCCGCTCGCCCTGGCGCTCAATCAGACGCGGTTCGTCCTCGGAATGGACGGCGACCCGGCGGCTGCCGCTGGCAAGTACCCGGCGCACATTGTCGTCGTCGGCGACCAGCAGATTTCCGGTCGAGCTGCCCATGAACATTTTGACGCCGCAACATCCGGGTAGCCTTTCCAGCTCGCCGAGCTGCTCGGCGTTTTCCGGCGACGCGCCGACGAAAAAGGCGTGATCGGTCCAGGCGCGGCCCTTCGCGCGGTCGAGCTTGTCCTGCAACGCCTCTGCGGTTGTCGTCGACGGGCTGGTGTTGGGCATCTCGAACACCGCCGTCACCCCGCCGAGCGCGGCGGCGCGGGTGCCGCTTTCGAGGTCTTCCTTGTGCTCGTTGCCCGGCTCGCGGAAATGCACCTGGGTATCGACCACGCCCGGCAACACCGTCAGGCCCGTGGCATCGACGATCTGCCTGGCAGCGCCGGCATCAAACGTGCCGATCCCGGCGATGCGCCCATCGCGCACGGCAACATCCACATCCGCCGGCCCGCCGGTGGTCCACACGCTGCCACCCTTCACAATCAGATCGTAGGTCTCGCTCATGTTTTTTCGTTCATCCTAGCTATCGGCCTTAACTTGCCGGCCAATGTGTCAGTTTCGGGCCGGCAACGCCTAGAGATTTTTTATAAATCCAACGATGGCGTCCAATGTCTGGTCCGGCTGATCACGGTGGGGCGCGTGTCCGCATGCCGCCAATACGCGGGTTTCGACCGGCCCGGCAGACTGGCCGCGGATCGCGGCGACCTGGGCGAGAGTGCCATATTCGTCGTCCTCGCCCTGGATCACCAGGGCCGGGCAACGAATAGCGCTCAAATAGCTCTCGATATTCCAGGCCCGGAACGCCGGGTCGAGCCAGATATCGTTCCAGCCGAAAAAGGTCTTGTCGCCATCGGCGTGATGGCACGCCAGCTTTTGCGGCAGATCGGTGGTCTCGTAGGCCCTTTTGGCGGCCTCGATCCCGGCGACGCTGATATCCTCGACGAAAACATGGGCGGCCTCCAGCGCCAGCGCCCGCACCGGCCATGTGCCCGCGCCGGCATGGATCAGGGCGATCGACGCGCCGTCGCTATGGCCGACCAGCACCGCGTCGCCGATCCCCAGTTCGGCGCGCAGCGCCGGCAGCACTTCCAACGCCTCATGGTGCATATAATCGACGCCGCGCGGTTCGGTCAGCATGTCCGAACCGCCATAGCCGTAGCGCGAATAGACCAGCGCCGGGGTGCCGGTCGCGCTGGAGACGGCGGCGGGAAAATCGTGCCATAACCGCGCCGCACCCAAGCCTTCGTGGAGAAAAATCAGCACGCTCTCGTCCGCCGCCGGCGGCCGGGTCCAGTAATATTCGAGGCGCTTGCCAGCCGCCGTCACATGCTCGTACGCATCGGGCCTTGGCATTTGCGGTGAATCCATCGAAAGTCCTACAACATTCGTTGTTTTTGTTTGCTATCGCGCTGTCATAACGGGGCGCGGGTGAACTATCCTTCTATGCCCTCTGGGACTAGAACAGCGCCGCAATGATAGAGTTTTCCACCCACCCGGACCACTACAAGCACTGGCGGCTGACCATCGAGGATCGCGTCGCCACCCTGGCGCTCGACGTGGCCGAAGATGGCGGCATCGAGCCCGGCTACGATCTCAAGCTCAATTCCTACGATCTCGGCGTCGATATCGAATTGTACGACGCCGTGCAGCGCCTGCGCTTCGAACACCCGGAAGTCGGCGCCGTGATGATCGCCTCTGCCAAGGAGCGTGTCTTTTGCGCCGGCGCGAATATTTCCATGCTCGGCCAGTCGAGCCACGTCGCCAAGGTGAATTTCTGCAAGTTCACCAACGAGACCCGCATCGGCATCGAGGACGCCAGCGCCCTTTCCGGCCAGCGCTATCTGTGCGTCATCAACGGCACGGCTGCCGGCGGCGGCTACGAACTGGCGCTCGCCACCGAGCACATCATCCTGGTCGACGACGGGGCCAGCGCGATATCGCTGCCCGAGGTGCCGCTGCTGGCGGTATTGCCGGGCACCGGCGGGCTGACCCGGTTAGTCGACAAGCGCCGTGTGCGCCGCGACCGCGCCGATTTTTTCTGCACCACGGGCGAGGGCATGCGCGGCAAGCGCGCCCTGGAGTGGGACCTGATCGACGAGTTGGCGCCGCGCTCGAAACTCAACGACGTGGCGGCCGCGCGCGCCGCTGATCTGGCCGCCCAATCCGACCGGCCCGCTGACGCGGTGGGCATTACCCTGTCCCCGTTGGAGCGCGCCATCGGCGATAACGAACTCTCCTATAGCCACGTTACCGTTACGCTCGACCGCGAGGGGCGAACCGCGAGGTTCCAGGTACGCGGCCCCGACGCCGCGCCGCCGCAGGACGCTGCCGCGATCCACGCCCAAGGCTGCGATTTCTGGCCGCTGGCGCTGGCGCGTGAGTTGGACGACGCCATCCTGCATCTGCGCTTCAACGAGCCGGAGCTCGGCACCTGGATATTCACGACGTCAGGCGAGGCCGGAAACGTCGCCGCCGCCGACGCTGCGCTGCTGGCCAACGCGGACGACTGGCTGGTGCGCGAGATCACGCTGTATCTCAAACGCACGTTGAAACGCCTCGACGTATCGTCGCGCAGCCTCATCGCCCTGATCGAGCCCGGGTCGTGCTTCACCGGTACCCTGCTCGAACTGGCGCTCGCCGCCGACCGTAGCTACATGCTCGACGGCGCCTTCGAAGGCTCGAACCTGGCCCCGGTGTCACTGCGCCCGACGGCGATGAATTTCGGCCCGCTGCCCATGTGCAACGGCCTCACCCGCCTGCAAAGCCGCTTCCTCGGCAACGACGCCAGGGTGGCGGATATCGAGGCCGAAATTGGCAGCGATCTCGACGCCGAAGCGGCGGAAACGCTCGGGCTGGTGACCTTTATTCCCGACGACATCGATTGGGAGGACGAGGTGCGCATCGCCCTCGAGGAACGCGCCAGCTTTTCGCCCGACGCGCTGACGGCGATGGAGGCCAATCTGCGCTTCGGCGGCCCGGAGACCATCGAAAGTAAGATTTTCGCGCGGCTCACGGCGTGGCAGAATTGGGTGTTCCAGCGCCCCAATGCCGTCGGCGAGGGCGGCGCGCTGGAACTGTACGGCACCGGAAAACAGCCGGATTTCGACCGCAAACGAGTCTGAGAACATGGATATCGATTACAACGAGACCATCCCCAACAATGTCGGTCTGGCCGACGACCGCCGCCTGCGCCGTGCGTTGGAGCGCTGGCAGCCGGCCTATCTGCAATGGTGGGACAATCTGGGACCGATCGGGACCCGCGACTTCGAGGTCTATTTGCGCACCGCCATCAGCGTCGATGCCCGGGGTTGGGCCCATTACGGTCATGTGCGGATGCCGGACTACCGCTGGGGCATTTTCCTCACCCCGCCCGAAGAGGGCCGCGAAATCGCCTTCGGCCAGCATAAGGGCGCGCCGGTATGGACCGACGTACCGGGCGAGTACCGCACCGAATTGCGCCGCCTGATCGTCACCCAGGGCGATACCGAACCGGCCTCGGTCGAGCAGCAACGCCAGTTGGGTAAGACCTGCCCGTCGCTCTACGATCTGCGGAACCTATTTCAGGTCAATGTCGAGGAAGGCCGCCATTTGTGGGCGATGGTCTATCTGCTGCACGCCCATTTCGGCCGCGATGGCCGCGAGGAAGCCGACGAAATGCTCGAGCGCCACGCCGGCGATCCCGACAAGCCGCGCATCCTGGAAGCGTTCAACGAAATGACCGACGACTGGCTGTCGTTTTTCATGTTCACCTATTTCCAGGACCGCGACGGCAAGTTCCAACTCGCCGCCCTGGCGGAATCGGGCTTCGATCCCCTGTCGCGCACCTGCCGCTTCATGCTGACCGAGGAAGCCCACCACATGTTCGTCGGCGAGAGCGGCATCATGCGGGTGGTCAAGCGCACCTGCGAATTGATGCAGCAGCACGACACCGACGATGTCCGCCCTTATGGCGGCATCGATCTCGGCACCATCCAGAAGTTCATGAACTTCCATTATTCGATCTGCCTCGATCTGTTCGGCTCGGAGCGGTCGACCAACGCCGCCAATTATTATTCGATGGGCCTCAAGGGGCGCTATCAGGAAACCA
>SMVB01349296.1_pt1 | contig 23592 bp, 19 predicted proteins | sample 2456461 | NCBI WGS metagenome assembly SMVB01 (sample SAMN11095934, study PRJNA526329) | marine sediment metagenome | biome: Marine sediment; feature: Surficial sediment; material: Deep marine sediment; isolation source: Hadal surficial sediment | place: Pacific Ocean | collected 2014-05 | depth...
CTCAAAACATGGATTGTTGCGGTGACTGAGTTTCCTGTCAAATTTGTTTCATTGACACATGTATTGACTTGAATCAGAAGGTTCACCATACTCCGGCGTATGGTAATAGTAAAACATCCGGTCTAAGGAATATATGAACGGATTTGGTTGCTTGGTTCTATTTGTGTTTTCACCAATGCCAAAGTGCTTTGGGGAAAACAGCTCAGGAGGAATAACATGATTTGGTTAATGTTGCTAACGCTATTGAGTATCTCACTTGTATGTGCATTTTACGGTAAAAAACTGATGGTGTGGACAGTCGCAATGGCGGTGGGTATTTTCATCTTCGCTGTTTCCGGTTCAGTTTCAATCTTGAGCCTTGTTTTGGTAACGGCAGTTTTCGTATCGATAACGATTCCACTCAATTTCCACCCCTGGCGCCAGCAAATGATCAGTGCGCCCTTCCTCAAACAATTTCGCCGTATGCTGCCCAACATGTCTGAAACTGAACAGGTTGCGCTTGATGCGGGAACCGTGGGCTGGGAAGGTGAGCTTTTTGCCGGCAAGCCCAATTGGCAGTTACTCAAAAAACAGCCTTATCTTGAACTGACAGTCGAAGAGCAGGCATTTGTTGATGGCCCGGTAGAAGAACTGTGCGACATGTTGAACCAGTGGGAGATCACTCATAGAGACGCAGATCTCAATCCCGAAACCTGGGAGTTCATAAAACATAATCGTTTCCTCGGCATGATCATTCCAAAGGAATATGGAGGTCTGGGATTTTCAGCCATGGCTCATCGTGCCGTCTTGCAAAAAATCTCATCGGTCAGCTCCGTGGCTGGATCTCATGTAGCCGTTCCCAATTCATTGGGTCCAGGTGAACTGTTATTGCATTACGGCACTGAAGATCAGAAGAACAAATACCTGCCAAAATTGGCCCGTGGAGAGGAAATTCCCTGTTTCTGCCTGACCGGGCCGACTGCTGGATCCGATGCAACCTCCATTCCGGATTACGGCATTGTCTGCAAAGGTAAATACGAAGGGAAAGAAGTACTGGGTATGCGGCTTAATTTCGATAAGCGTTACATAACGCTTGCACCGACCGCCACTCTTGTCGGTGTCGCTTTTCGCCTCTACGATCCCGATGGACTGATCGGCGACAAGGAAGATATTGGTATCAGCCTTGTACTGATTCCCCGGAAGACAAAGGGCCTGGAAATTGGCAAGCGTCACCTGCCGCTAAATGTACCCTTCCAGAATGGACCGGTGCGCGGTAAAGATGTTTTTCTCCCCCTGGATGCATTGATTGGTGGCACTGCAATGGCCGGGCAAGGATGGAGAATGCTGATCGAGTGCTTGTCTGTAGGCCGGGCGATCTCCCTTCCATCCTGCTCTACAGGCGGAGTCAAAATGAGTGCCCTGGCTACCGGTGCTTATGCAAGAATTCGTAAGCAGTTCAGCCTTCCAATCGGACGTTTCGAAGGCATTGAAGCAGCGTTGGCCCGGATTGGCGCCAATACCTACGCTACTTCTGCGCTCTCCCGCATGACAGCCACTGCCGTCGACCTGGGCGAGAAACCAGCCGTTCCATCGGCAATAGCCAAGTACCACACAACCGAAATGGCCAGGGACGTCATCAGCGATGCAATGGATGTTCATGGCGGCAAAGGGATCATTCTCGGCCCCCGTAACTACCTGGGGCGGGCCTGGCAGGGAATGCCGGTCTGGATCACTGTCGAAGGGGCCAATATTCTGACGCGGAGCCTGATGATTTTCGGTCAGGGCGCCATCCGTTGCCATCCTTACGTGATCAAGGAAATTGAAGCGGCAAAAATTGAGAATGTTACTGAGCGAATCAATCGTTTTGACCAACTGCTCTTTTCACACATTGGCTTCACGATAAGAAACGCGGTAAGAAGCCTTGTGCTTGGATTGAGTTTCGGAAAATTTGCTGCCGTACCTCATGACAGAAAAACGGCAAAGTATTATCAAAAGCTCTCACGTTACTCGGCGGCACTCGCATTTGTATCCGATATTGCCATGTTTACCCTGGGTGGGAAACTGAAACAGAAAGAGCATATTTCAGCAAGGCTGGGCGACGTGTTAAGTCACCTGTACATCTGCTCTTCCATGTTGAAACGCTACGAATCTCAGGGCAGACCGGCAGCGGACCAGGCGATTCTGGCATGGGCGTTTCACCATGCGATTTATCGCATCCAGATTGCCTTGCAACAGGTAGTGGACAATTTTCCAAATCGACCGATGCGCCGTGTCATGAATTTTGTGGTATTCCCCTTCGGGCGCCGGGAACGCGCACCCGGAGATCGCCTGACCCACAAGGTTGCCCAGTTGCTGATTACACCTTCTGACACCCGTGACAGGCTTACAGACGGCATATATAAATCAGCCAAAACCGGTCACCCGGTTGGCATGATGGAAGTGGCGTTGCCGCAAGTCATCCATGCAGAACCCCTGGAGCGCAAGCTATTGAAAGCACTTAAAAACGGGGAAATCAAAGGGTTTACCTGGGAAGAGCAACTTCAAGATGCCATTGCAGGTTCAATTGTCACCGCTGAGGAAGCGGATATCCTGATTCAGGTGAGAAAGCTGGTAATGGAAATTATTGCAGTTGATGAGTTCGACCTGGAGGAAATACAGGCCGGTAGGCAAACTCCGGCAGCCAAAAAAGACACCCAACTGGAAAATCAACACGCAGCCTGACCGGGGGGCAATAACTACACTAGTGCAGTGTCAAGCCTGAACTGATGGGTTCAGGCTTGACTCTACACTAGAACATACCGGTTTCCAGCTTGGCTACTTCGGACATCATGGATTGGTTCCACAAGGGATCAAATGTCAGTTCAACTTCGACTTTGGCAACTGTTGGAATCAACTCCAGCTTGGAGCGCACGTCATCGACGATGATATCGCCCATACCACAACCGGGCGCGGTCAATGTCATCTCTACGGTCAGGGTACGCGCTCCTTGCTGATCGTGTCCCATTTCGCAACTGTACACCAGGCCCAGGTCCACAATATTGACCGGAATTTCCGGGTCGTAGACTGTTTTCATCTGATCCCATACCAGGCGTTCGAAATCGTCCTCGGTCGCATTGTCCGGTAATTGGGGGGGCATGACCGGCTCTTTACCGATCGCATCAGCATCAACGCCGGCGATACGAAACAGATTACCGTCTACAAACACTGTAAAACTGCCTCCCAGCGCCTGGGTGACATAGGCTACCGTTCCCGCCGGAATGGTAACTTCATCACCTGAGGGAATCATGACGACTTCGCAATCGCGCTCGAAGGTACAGGGCTGGCTACTCTGAGAAAACATGATTCAATAATGCGGGCGAAAGCCTCCCATCTCAAGAAAAATTTCACTTCATCTGGGATTGCTGGTAATTCTCAATTCCAATTTTAGATATCAGATCAAGTTGAGTTTCCAACCAGTCAACGTGCTCTTCCTCAGATTCGAGGATGCTGTCAAACAGGTCTCTGCTGACAAAGTCCTTGCTGGACTCGCAATATTCAATTGCTTCGCGAAGGTCAGGTAGCGCTTCCATCTCAAGAACCAGGTCGCATTCGAGGATTTCCTGTGTGTGTTCGCCAATCCTCAACCTTCCAATGTCCTGGAGGTTGGGCAGGCCTTCCAGAAACAGGGTGCGTTCGATTAACTGGTCCGCGTGCTTCATCTCATCGACAGACTCCTGAAACTCGTAATTGCCCAGGCCCTCGAGGCCCCAGTCCTTGAACATGCGGGAATGCAAAAAATACTGATTGATTGCTGTCAGTTCATTTCGCAGAACACGGTTCAGAAGTTCGATGACTTTAGGATCGCCTTTCATTCAATACTCTCCATTGGAATTCAGGGACTTTCCGGTCCCGGGAGATCATTCTACAAAAGGAATCATTTCGCTGCAGAAATGAGAATCATTGGCAATTGGATCCAGCGATTCAGACTGAAGCTACAACCCGCAATTGTTCCCGGGATGCAATTATACCCTTGTCAGCAAGCGCTTCATTCAAAATCTCACGCACTTGCACAATGCAACAACCACATTGTGTGCCGCAGCCGGTTGCGCAGCTCAGATCCCTGAAACTGGTGGCTCCGCTGTCCACAGCCTTGTGGATGGCAGAATCGGTGACAGCGTGGCAAATGCAAATGTACATGAATACAGGATACCCGGATCAATGAGAGCAGCAGTTGACCCAGATCATAAATGCAAATGAGAATCATTGTCAATTACATTATTTCCAGTTATCATGCGCAGATCTAAATAAGAATGATTCTCATTTGAGGAAAATTCTACTCGCAGAGGCCCCGATAACAGGAGACCCGCCTTTGAATGCTTTGAGCACGGGGGCAGCGATTATGCTGCTCACATTTCCAATTTACGGCGCAGCAGAATGCCTCGATCCTGCCCGGGAAGATGGTTTTGACAGTGGTCTGGAGTGTGCTCAACTGCAGGCAATGACCATCCTGGGTACAGCCGCAACCGTTCGCGATGTTGCCGGAGGCGCCAGTGTACTGTCACTGGAGGATATCGAAGAATTTGAAACCACGGATGTGGCCCGAATTCTACGCCGGGTGCCGGGTGTTTCATTGCAGTTGGAGGATGGCTGGGCGCTTCGCCCAAACATCAGCATCAGGGGTACCGCAACGGAGCGAAGCAGTCGCATCACACTGATGGAAGACGGCGTCCTGATCGCGCCGGCACCCTACTCTGCCCCTTCTGCGTATTATTTTCCTACCTTTGGTCGAATCCATGCAGTTGAGGTTCTCAAGGGCCCCGCGTCCATCACCCAGGGACCCTACACCATTGGTGGTGCTATTAATCTGAAATCCACGCCGGTACCTGATGCCAACCGGGGGTTTATTCAGGGTGAGTTTGGCTCTGACTCAACCTGGCGCCTGCATGGCTGGTACGGAGGAGGCACAGACAATACACGCTTCCTGCTTGAAACCCACCAGTGGCAATCGGATGGTTACCAACAAATCGATCGCAGTGATGCCAGCACCGGGCTGGATAAAAAAGATTACCTGGCAAAATTCAGTTACAACTCCGACCCGGCGTCATCCATTTATCAGCAATTCGAAATCAAACTTCAATATTCTGAAGAGGACTCACAACAAAGTTACCTGGGCTTGACCGACGTGGATTTTTCCGTTGACGGGCTGCGCCGTTACGGTGCCTCGGTTTATGATGAAATGCACAATGAACACGATCAGATCATGATGACCTGGCGTTTGGAATCGCAGACCGGAACGACCCTGACCGTCACCGGCTACAGTAATAATACCGAAAGGGCCTGGTATAAAACCGAGGGCATGGATTTCGACGGCAGCGATGATCCACAATCCTTCAAGCGCACAAGCTGGTCAAGCGTGATCTCGGCGGTTAACAAGGGTGAATCACTGGGGGGATTAACCGCGGGCCAGCTTCAGGCAATACTGGATGGCGCAGATACCGCCGAAGGCTCGATCCAGTTACGAAACAATGCGCGGGAATACTTTTCCCGGGGCGTTCAGCTGGTTTTAGACAAAAGCATTCAAGGCGCAGCAACCGTTCACAATCTGCAGGCAGGATTCCGATATCACGAAGACCAGGAAGACCGCCTTCAAAGAAACGACACGTATCAGCAGCAGGAGGGCCAACTGGTCCTTAACGAGTATGGCCTGGAAGGAAATGCCGGCAATAGAATCCAGGATGCAAAGGCCTGGGCTGCTTACATATATGACCGCATCGAGTGGAACCGTTGGACACTGACCCCGGGATTGCGCTACGAGAACATTAAACTTGAACGCATCCGCTTTGACACCAAAAGCGATGATCCATCCAGCCGAGATCCTGAAAATTTCAAAGATTCACGAAGCAATGATTTTGATATCTGGCTGCCAGGCCTGGGCGCGCTGTTTGAATTAAGCAGCTCAACCCGCCTGGTTGCGGGCATTCACCGTGGATTTGCTACACCAAGTAATGCACCGGGAGTGGATCCGGAAGAGAGTACCAATTACGAACTTGGTGTGCGCTACGATCACAAGCGCCTCGGTTTTGAAGCCATGTTCTTTTTCAATAACTACAAAAATCTGGTTGGCGTCTGTACCAACTCATCCGGCGGAAATTGTAATCCGGGTGATGCTTTCAATGGTGAGGGCGTTCATATTCCTGGCCTTGAACTCTCATTGCAGACCTGGTTTGAAGCGGGTGACTACTGGCAGATACCGGTTCAACTGGTCTACACCTGGATGAATGCTGAATTCCAGTCCGGCTTTGTTTCTGATTTTTTTGGCAAAGTGGAAAAAGGTGACCCCGTCCCTTACGTTCCAGACATGCAACTGTGGGCATCGCTGGGCCTTCAGGGTGGCCCATGGACTTTCAGGGCAAGCGGAAACTATGTCGCTTCAGTGTGCACCCGGGCCAGTTGTGGCGATTTTGAAGAAACTGATTCAAGCCTGATTTTCGACCTCTCAGCGCACTACAGAATCAATTCCGATTGGGAACTGTACGGTCTGCTTGAAAATTTGTCAGACGAGATTCACATTGCGGGTCGTGAACCTTATGGAGCGCGTCCCAACAAACCCAGGACCTTTATGCTGGGGGTGAAATTCAATTTTTAAGCTGAACGAAGGGTTCCAGTATCGACAAAGCCCGGTGATACACGTGGCGCTTGAACCTAATGACATTGTCCACCGGATACCAAAAATCGACCCATTTGAAACTTGTGAATTCCGGCTCATCCGCCAGATCCAGATGAAATGCCGAATCCTGGCCAGTAAATTGCAGCAGGAACCAAACCTGCTTCTGGCCAATACACAGGGGCTTTGAATAATGCCTTTGATATCGATGGGGCAAGCGATAACGTAGCCAACCGGGCGTGGAACCCAGAAGTTTTACCTGGTCAGGTGACAGACCGGTTTCCTCTTCCAACTCCCGATACATTGCCTCCACGGGAGTCTCATCACTGCGCATCCCGCCCTGTGGGAATTGCCAGCCATCGCTATTACAACGCTGCGCCCAGAAGACTCTGCGTTCCCTGTTCATCAGGACTATGGCTACGTTAGGTCTGTAACCGTCCGGATCAATCATTCTTGCCAGCATTGATTGGCACGTGTGATACTTCCATTCCTCAGATTTCTGAATATTAATCGTTTATCTCTTATGATGCCAACCGCACAACGGCGCCTGTTATTTTTTTTGCTGATAATACTGTCGGCCGGCAGTATTATCCTGGCGGCAGCTGCCGGATCTGTATCGCTGAATTGGGAGCAATGGACCAGCGCCTTACTGCATCCCGATTCTGAGTTCGGGGATTTGCTGTGGCGATTGAGAATACCTCGGGCTGCGGCTGCCTGGACTGTCGGGGCACTTTTGTCCCTCTCCGGATGCCTGATGCAGGTTTTGCTGCGAAATCCTCTTGCTGATCCCTACATACTCGGTGTATCCGGAGGTGCATCTTTCGCAACGCTGCTTGGAATGACGTTGGGCGTGGCTGCCTCCTTGCTGCCGGTTCTTGCCTGGGTGGGCGCACTGATATCCATTCTGATTGTATTCAGCCTGGCACGGGGAGAAGGCCCATGGAGCAGAACACGATTATTACTCACGGGCGTAGTGACTGCTTCCGGCTGGGCCGCTCTTATCAGCCTGTTACTGACAATGGGCTCTGACAGCAGCCTTCGCGGAATGCTGTTCTGGCTGATTGGAGACCTCAGTTACGCCCGGCTTCCGACCTGGTCGTTTGGCTTACTGGCGTTCATATTCCTGGTTTGTTTGAGTATGGCGCGAAGCCTGAATGTTCTCGCTATGGGTGAAACCACAGCCCGCCTGTTGGGTGAACCAACCCGGAAATTACTTTGGCTGGTTTACCTGTTGGCTTCCATTCTCACCGCAACTGCTGTTTCGATTGCCGGCAATATTGGTTTTGTGGGCCTGATCGTACCCCATTTGATGCGCTTGGTCGTGGGTTCGGACCACCGTATCTTATTACCCGCTGCTGCATTATTCGGCGGATTTTTCCTGGTATTTTCTGACACACTGGCACGGACTTTACTTGCACCACGACAACTTCCGGTGGGTGTGGTCACTGCACTGATCGGTGTACCGCTATTCCTGCTGTTGCTCAACCGGGCAAAGGTGAAGCAGTGACCGTACTTGAGTGCAAACATCTCGATCTGACGATTGCTGATGTTGAGGTGGCTGCTGACTTGAATCTGAAGCTCGCTCCCGGTGAATTCTGGGGATTGCTGGGCCCAAATGGTATTGGCAAAACCACGCTGCTCAGATGCCTGGCAGGCCTGACAACGCCAGCTTCCGGGCAGGTTTTGCTGGGGTCCCGGGACATCACAACACTACCGCGTAAACGGGTCGCACAGCATGTCGGCATGCTACAACAACATACCGTATACGTATTCGATTCCAGCGTCATGCAAACCGTATTGACCGGTCGTCACCCACACCTGGCTTACTGGGAGCGCGAAGGTCCGGATGATTTGCGAAAAGCCCGTCACGCACTTGAATCAGTAGAGCTGTATGAATTTTCCGCTCGTAGCGTGACCAGCCTGTCGGGTGGTGAAGCCCGCAGGCTGGCATTTGCCGCATTGCTGGTCCAGGATCCGGAGATCATGCTTCTGGATGAGCCTACCAACCACCTGGACCTCAGGCACCAGGTACAGATCATGGGCATGGTCCGGGACCGAATCAGGAAGGGTGAATGTACCGCGATAGCCGCCCTTCATGACGTCAACCTGGCCGCACGTTACTGCAGCCACATCCTCATGCTTCTTGGAAACGGCGCCTGGGTGGCTGGCCGACGCGAAGCAATGCTCAACGAGGAAAACCTGGAAAAACTGTATGGATGCCCGGTGGAAATGGTGCAGGGCAAAAACGGAGTGCATTTTCACCCGGCACTGACCTAGCAATGAATTCCGGCTACGATGTTCACTTTATGATTGTGCTGGCTTCGTGCTCGCCCGTACGCAGTAAGTGGCCTTCTTCCAGGACACGGCATAAACCCATGGCCCAGGCCAGCCTCTCGACCAGTTCCTGGTCTCACCTTCTCCCTGGGGCCTCCTCTTGCAACGTCCTGTTGCAAAGGGTCCTGAAAGAAGACCCCTTACTACGAACAGGCTTGTGCCATGCTGACAGATCAAAACCCCTTCGCCACAGAGCTGCCTGTGTCGTGGCGTACACTGCTCAGTGCTCGTTACTGATTTCTCGCTTCAGCCTTGTACTAGCCGGAAAGAGTGACAGTGCTTCTTCCAGGACCGTAAGCGTCAGGGATGACGCGCCCGAGCCTACAGGGACGTACTTGTGGCGCGTCCTGGAAGGAGCACTGTCGCTCTAAGCCGGCGGCCCCGTGAAAGAACAGGCTATTTTTTTACTTCCCGACGCAATCCAGCGTAAAGCTTGCCCAGCCTCCATGCACCCAAGCCCCACAAACCCATGATGGGCAGATAGAGCCAGGCAATCTGCGAAAGAGACATGCCGATCGATGTCAGGCCTTTGAAAATCCAGCTTGCGGTTACATCACCTCCACGATAAACCACGGTGTCTATAAAGTTCTTGCTCTTGTACTTGGTCTCACGATCCAGAACGGTGAACAGCATTTCCTTCGCCGGCCCCAACACACCATAATTCAACGACCTTTGAGCAACCTGTACGGCGGCAAACAGAACCATCCCCATGGTACTGCCCAGTATGACGAAACCACCTGCAAGCATCATTGGAATCATCACCAGTGTTTTCGGCATTCCCAGGCTGGTGACCAGGCGCGAAGTGACCAGGAACTGAAAAACAAAAGCGATGACCTGGACCACGAGGTCAATGATGCCAAAGAATTGCGTCCGTTCATCAAACCCGGCAATCTGTTCATTGACCAGCACTGCCAGCCCGTTATAAAGAAATGTGGAGGTCAGGTTGTGTAACAACATCAACAGGCAGGCATAGAGCAAATATTCCGATCGAAAGACATGCACTGCACCTTCCCAGACACTTCCTCCAATCACAGCTGTTTTCCGGTCATTACGCTGCCGCCTGGTATAACGTCCCAGAACGACTGCCAGTAGAGTCGCAAGCAGCAAGCAGCAGGCAGCAGCAATCATCATATTGCTTGAACCCAGCTTGAGAACCAGTGCCGTGGTAACCCAGGACCCGGCCATTGCACCCAGGCTGCCGCCTGCCATGATGAAGCCAAACAGGCGTTGTGCCTGCCCGGGCTGGAAAATATCCGCCATGAAGCTCCAGAATATTGATACTACAAATAGATTGAATACGCTGAGCCAGATGTAGAATGTTCGCTGCAACCACAAAGGCGTGTCGTCGTCTTTGAACCCAAAAATAAACAATACGAGGTTGAGAAGGAAAAACAGGTAAATTGCCGGGACAAACTGTCCCCGCCGGAAGCGCGAAACCAAAAACCCAAATATGGGCACAATCGCCACCATCGTCAGGAATGTACCCGTGTAAAGCCAGTGCAAAATATCGCTGTTGTTAGCCGCTACCGTTCCACGGATAGGCCGTAACATGAAATAGCCGCCGAGAAGAAAAAAGAAGTAGCAAAATGCGATGGCCAACCGTGGCCACTCTCCGGGTTCCACGCGAACAAGACGTTCGATGAACTTCTTGTTGTAAACAAGCTTGCTTGCGTCAGTCATTTGTTGGGCTTGCTTGACTCAGCGCCGTTTATCAACCGGGTTAGCCTGCATATTTCACCAAGGATCCGGAGTTTGCACTGCAGCTGGCGAAACCGGATAGGACAAACTGTAAATCAGGAAATCGCAAAAATGTCCTGCAAGGCCTTGAGTTGAAATAACAATGTTCATTATGTCGTCCGCCTTGGTGAAATATGCAGGCTAGGAGCCTGTCGGATTTGACCGATCGTAGCGAGGGAAAGCCGATTTGAGTCAGATTTTCCGGTCTTTAGAGGCAAACAGCACCGCTATTTAACGAAAAAGAGCGGGAAATCTGGCCAAACTCGGTTTTTCCACACGACCACATGGATGTGGGAGGTAGAGTAACGCATGGAGCGGTTACCGAGTAGATCATGTTAAGTCCGACAGGCTCCTAGCTTTCCGCAATATTGACGGTTTGTCCAGGACGCAGCCTTTCATTGCCACGAATGATGACCCTGTCTCCGGGAGAGACAGCACCCTGAACTTCAATTTGCTCACCCTGACCCACCCCGATCGTCACACGAATCTGCTGCGCCTGGTTGTTGGCATCAACAATAAAAACACTGTGGCCTTCCGGGCGTAGCACCAGCGCGTCCCGGGGAACAGTCAGTACTTTGCGCGAATTAGCGGTGGGAATAGACACGCGCAAGGTGCGCCCAACCGGAAACAGGCTCGCGTCCAGGTCAAGGCGTAATTCAAACTGGTGCGTTTGCTCGTCACCTACCGCCACTACCGTACGTACTTCACCAACCGTTGTCTGTTTGCCTGCTCGTAGTTCAAGTAACTGCCCCGGCTGAACGAATGAATAATATTCCAGTGGCGCACGAGCGATCACTTCCAGACTCTGTTGATCAACCAGGCGAACGACCTCGCTGCCTTCGCTTACCCACTCTCCAGGTGTCATCAGACGCTCCACGACAACACCCCCGAATGGAGCCATGATCCTGGTCCGGAATACCTGATCCGCATTTTGGGCCAGCCTGGAACGTGCTATCTCCAGGTCCCCGATGGCGACGTCGCGATCAGATTGAGTTTGTTCTAACTGGGCTTGAGCTGCCAGATTGGATTCGGCCAATTGAGTGAATCTTTTGTCCTCACTTTCAAGGAAACGCAAACGGGCCTCTGCCCGGCTTACCTCCGCCTGCAATTCAGTCTGCCGCAGGCGCAGGCGTGTATCCTCAATTTCAGCAACGATTTCTCCAGCCAGAACGACTGTACCCACATCCGCCACGCTGATCAGCCTGCCCTGTACCTCGGCTGACAACCTGGCGTCTTTCCTGCTCACTACTGTGCCCGGAACCAGTGTAATCGGCGCAATGTTCTGCATACTGGCTTCAGTTACTTTCACCAGTGCCGGCCGTTCATCCTGAGCAACGGTGAATGACGATACCGCTAATAACAGCAATCCGAGACCCGCTTTTGAAGTTCCTGGAAATTGAATCATCATAGTCATTCAGCTCACTTCCAATTGCGGATTGGACGCAGGGTTCGGCTCCTCTTTCATGCGTAACAGGCTGGGAAGCAACAATAGAGTAAATAGAGTACTGATCAGCATACCACCAACAATCACCGCTGCCATGCCCCGATACAACTCGGTACCCGCCCCTGGAATCAACATGAGTGGCAGCATGCCGAAAATACTGGTCGTCGTACTCATCAGAATGGGACGCAAACGCAGGCGAATTGCACTTTCCACAGCATCCCGTCTGCCCATACCTTCGCGTTCAGCATCCCGGGCACGATACACCAGCAAAATGGCATTGTTCACAACCAGGCCCAGCAGGATCACGAAGCCGATCATGGTCAGCAGATCCATCTGTTGTCCACCGGTTGATAACAGTGCAAGGTCCATCAGGCGCAGGGAAATAATGCCACCTACAGTCGCCATTGGTATGGTCAATATCACCAGCAATGAGTCGGTGAACGAACGGAACAGGGCGGATATCAGCAGGTAAAGTAATACGATCGCCAAAGCAAAACTGCCAGACATACTCGCTAGAGCCTCATCCAGTGCTTCGGCAGTACCACGCAAGGTAATCGACCCGTTGATTGGCAACAGGGGCAATATCGCCGGTTTGACCTTCTCATTGATGACAGCCAGTGCTTCTTCCATCGCCATGCCGGGTGGCGGCGTAATTTGCAGCGTCAGGGTACGTTTGCGGTCTATGCGCCGGATCTGCGATGGCCCCGCTGTGCGCGTGACGCGAGTGAGCTCACCGATGGTCACCACTTGTCCGCTGGCGGTAGCAACCGGCAGGGCTGCCAGTTCTTCGGGTGTGTACCAGTCTTCGGCCCGCAAAATAACGTTATAACGCCGATTACCGTCAAAATATTCACCCAGGAATAGACCATCTCCCATGGCGCGTACAATGGCGGCCACGCGTGATCGGTTCCAACCGACCTCTGCAATTTTTCGATCATCCGGAATCAATCTCAATTGAGGTTCCGCTAATTCAAGACTGGGGGAAGGCCGGACATTGGCTCCCGGCAAGGCTTCCATTACCGCAGCAAAGCCTGCACGCCCGGCGGCAAGCAGGGATTCGAAAGAATCAGCCTGCAGATCCATATCAACCTGGCGACCACCGCGTGAACCGCCAAAAATTGGCGCGCGCTGCGCAAAACCAAAAGTGTCCGGAAAGCCGGTCAATATTTCTGAATTGAGAATGCCCAACAGCTCATCCATATCATCCGGATCCACTGCCTCGCCCCCCAGGAACATACCAAAAGCTGGAGATGCGCCCATGAAATAAGTACTTATCTGCGGTGACTTTTCACCACTGAGATAAGGCGCCAGGCGATCATCAATGACATCCATGAGCTCACGCCTGGCGGTCTCAATACCAATCCCGGGCGGTGTTACCATAAACCCGAAGAAAAAATTTTGCTTGCCTTCCGGCAGGTAATCAGCAGGAGGCAACAACAAAGCAGCAAATACAAGGGGAGCCCCTATCAGCAGCCCCACGAAGGTCCAACGGCGCCGTGCGGTGTCCGTCCAGCTCATGATGTGATCGGTAATCCAACGCCACCAACTACGATGGTGATCCTCAATGGCTTCGCCCTTGACCCAATCGGCAGCAGCAGTTGGCAGGACGGTCACCGCAACCAGCAAGGATGCAACAACTGCCGCTGAAATGGTAACTGCCAGGTCGCCAAACAATTGCCCCGCCTCATCCTGGAGGAATACCACAGGCATGAAAATTGCGACCGTGGTCGCTGTGGAAGCCAACAAAGCACCCCAGACCTGCGAAGTTCCACGCAACGCGGCTTCTTCACCGTCACGCCCCGCTTCGCGCTGGCGGAAAATATTTTCCAATACCACGATGGCGGCATCCAGCACCATTCCCGTGGCAAAGGCCAGGCCAGCCAGGGAAATGATGTTCAATGTCCTGCCAGTGAAATCCAATACTATGAAGGTAATCAACAGACACAAGGGAATCGCAAGAGCTACACTTAGCGTGGCGCGAAACTTGCGTAAAAACCACCACAAAACCACGATTGCCAGCGACATGCCCAGCAACATGTTATTGCGCACCATGCCGATTGAGGATTTTACGTAAACGGTTTCATCATAATTTTGCTCGATAGTCAGATCAGCGCGGTCCAACTCATTTTCTGCCAAATCTGCAATCACCGCCTTGAGTTCATCCATCACTTCCAGTACATTGACGCCCGATTCAGGAATCACATTTACCGCAATGGATGGCCCGCCATTTTGATGAAGTTGAGTTGACGGATCTACCATCTTCAACTCGATATGCGCTATGTCATTCAGGCGTATCGGCTTCCCATCCCGCCATTCCAATACCAGATCCCCAAGGGAACTGATGTCGTATTTGCCGCTGAAGCGAAGTGTGTACTGCCGGCGACCTACTTCCGTCGAACCTGCAGACACGTCTGCATTGCTTCCCAGATCTGAGGAAATGCCGGTAAGATCCAGGCCGATATTGGCGGCTTTGAACGGGTCGAAGGTAATCCTTACCTCGTGTGCACGTCCGCCGAATGAGCCGGTTTGGGAAACGCCTGGCACACGCTCGAGCCGTGTGACAATCGTGTCATCCACAAAATCCTGATAACTCGCAATCGGCCGCGTATTGCCTGGCTTTGTCTGGACGGCAAACCAGGCGATTACTTTTTCAAACTGATTACCACCCACCCGGATAATGGGTTCGTTTGCATCCAAAGGGTAACGCGGTACCTGATTAAGGCGATTCATCACTTCGATCAATGCCCGGTTCATGTCGGTACCGATGACAAATTCGAGGTTGATGGCACCTCTGCCGTAACTGGATGTGGATTCAAGTTTCAGCAGGCCGGGAATGCTGCGCAGAACATCTTCCTGGGGCTCGATGATCTCGGATTCGATTTCGTTGGGCGCGGATGCACGCCAGGGTGTCACAATGGTTATTTCCGGTCGAGTAATATCCGGAGTCATCTGGATCGGCAGGCGGGAGAGACTGATCATCCCGAAAATGACAACAAGGATGCAGCCCACGATCACCGCAACCGGGTTGGATAGCGCCATTCTTGTCAGTATCACTGCCTGATCATCCTGATCCAATAATTGGGCGACAAGTATAACGCGAAGTCACTGATACGGGTGATCCTGTACCACGTCAAGCCAGCCATACACCTTGCGTCGGGCCTGCACCACCTACTGGCAAATTCAGGGAGAATTGATTCTCATCACGCAGCCCGATGAGTTCCTGCACTGACCTTGATCAGGGGCTTGTATATGACCATTTATTGGTTAAGATGCATTGTCTGAACAATACGTGACCGTATGGAATTTGACTACATCATTGTCGGAGCAGGATCAGCGGGCTGTGTGCTGGCCAACCGCCTCAGCGAAAACTCCAACAACCGTGTCCTTCTACTGGAAGCAGGCGGCAAGGACTGGCATCCTTTTATCCACATACCAGCCGGGCTCGCCAGGCTGGTTTCCATGCACAAGATTAACTGGTCGTATAAAACGTTACCGCAGCAGGAACTCAATGGCCGTCAGCTTTTCTGGCCACGTGGAAAAGTGCTGGGTGGTTCCAGTTCCATCAACGCCATGTGCTACTGCCGAGGCCACCGCAAAGACTATGACTCCTGGGCAGAGGCCGGTGCCGAAGGCTGGGATTTTGATAGCGTACTACCCTGGTTTATAAAATCTGAAGACCAGGAAAATGGTGCATCCGATTATCACGGAGTTGGCGGCCCCCTCAGTGTGCAGAATTTACGCCACAGCAACATACTGTCCGGGCATTTTATCGAAGCGGCCACGCAAGCCGGATTCGACAGAACCGACGACTTCAATGGACCGAAGCAACGGGGGTTTGATTATTACCAGGTAACGCAGAAAAACGGTAGACGCTGTAGTGCGGCTGTTGCCTATCTACGGCCTGTACTGAACCGCTCCAACCTTAAAGTAAGCACTCATTCATTGGCCGAAAAAGTGCTTATCGAAAACGGCCGCGCAACGGGCGTAATGTATACACGGAAAGGTAAAAGCCAAAATACGCGGGCCGGGCAAGTCATTCTGGCAGGCGGCGCAATCAACTCACCGCAACTCCTGATGTTGTCCGGTATCGGGCCGGCAGACCATCTGCGGGATCTTGCCATCGAAGTGCATCACGACTTGCCTGGAGTCGGTGCAAACCTGCAGGATCACCTTGATATCTGTACGCTTCGGATGAGCAAGGAAGCCATTACCTATGACAGGCTAAACGAATTTACTGTGGGCCTTCGTTACCTGTTTGACCGCAGGGGCCCTGCAAGCTCGAATATTGCCGAGGCAGGAGGATTTATTGTCAGCCGGCACGCATCAGACGACCGGCCGGACATTCAGATGCATTTCGTCCCCGCCCTGCTGGATGATCACGGCAGAAATCTTCTGCCAGGCCACGGCATGACCATCCACGCCTGTTCCTTACGCCCCGAGAGCCGGGGTCATCTGACCCTGAAATCAACTGACCCGGCAGAACCCCCAGCTATTCAACCCAACTACCTGAACACAGAATATGATCGCAAAATGATGCTGGAATGCGTGGCACAAGCACGCAAGATCTTTTCCCAAAAAGCCTTTGAGCCCTACCGTGGCGACGAAGTGTTCCCCGGCGCAGACGTAGAGTCCGAAGAGGCAGTAATGGCGTTTATCCGAAAGAAAGCCGAAACCATCTATCACCCCATCGGCACCTGTAAAATGGGGTCGGACGACATGGCTGTCGTTGATCCGCAACTCCAGGTCCGCGGTCTGCAGTCCCTTTCCGTGGTAGATGCCTCCATCATGCCAACTCTCGTATCAGGCAACACCAACGCCCCGACCATCATGATCGCCGAAAAGTTCGCCGCTGGAGTATAATTTAATCAAATTGAGAGCAATGTACTCACGCCATCTTAAAAATTTGAAGACATTGAAGTAAGCAAATGAAGCATCATGCTCTTCCATTATTTGCATCCCCTGTGACCCAATTGGAAATTGATCTCCAGGGGGGTTACAAGTTTCTTCGATACCGTTATCAAACCATCGCAGGGTAGAAGAAATTCGGACGGTACAAAAAATTTTCGTGCGGCCCTTTTGCACTACCACAACGACCAGAATGCTTTCGGAATCTATGAAGAACTGAAGGACCTGGGTGAACGTATTTTGACTGCCGCAAACTTCGTTTATCAGGATGTCATGAATCATGATACGGAATTGCGCATTACCAATGTCTGGTTCAATGAATGTGGAGCAGGGGGGCGACAATTGATGCACAATCACTGCAATAGCGTTCTCAGTAGTACCTTGTACCTACGCACAGATGAGCGTTCTCATGTCCAGTTTCAGTCGCCTTATAGGCTGAACGATTTTGGCAATTTACTGCTGGATGAACCCAATACCAAACGTCCAAATCGATTTGGCTACGGTCATCACTTCAAAAGGCATGGATATGCCGAGAATCTGACACCAGGCCGATTGAGCCTGTCTTTCAATTTGCTGCCCACAACGTTCAATTGCGTATATAAGACCTGATGGATACCGTGGCTAATCAGAGGTTTCCTAAATCATTCACTCTGGAATCCGGCTTCTGTGTGACTGCCGTCGCAAAACGGCTTGTTTTTTGACGCACCGCAACGACAAAATGCAGCTTTCTCACCCTTCCAGGCTTGGCGGCCGCTGCTGGCATAGATGCTTAAATCACCGCTCACGAGCAACGGTCCGTTTACCAGCGGTTTGATGGTCAGTTCACCGAATTCCAGGGAAGAACCCGGGCCTGTTTCACCCACAGCCCCTGAATCGCTAAAACCCGCTTCAATGTGCGAGTTATCACAAAACGGCTTATTCTTTGATGCGCCACAGCGGCACAATGCGGCTCGAAAACGCGTACCGGCAGAAAGATCACTCGCCCCTTCAAAAATCAATGTGCCGGAAAAATACAGGGGCCCGTTCTGGGTGATGCTTATCTGATTTTCCTCTACATCAGGCTCCACACCGGAACCGTCGGCGAATTTTGCAGTCAGCGCCCCGCTGGGGCAACGTAGCAACACTTCGCGGATTTCTTCATCAGTGGAAAGATCAGGTTGACACCAGGGCTGACGCGCACCGATAAACAGATCTCCTGAAGCACGACTGCATTCGCCGTAGTGGATACACAGTTTACCGTCCCATTGGACCTCGGTTTTGTTGCCTGAATAGGTCGTCTTTTTCTGTTCGCTCATGATGCTGCCCTTGCTGTTTCTCATTGACATTATGAGCCTTTCGCGGCGACGAATTGTCTTTTTGGGGATATTTTCTACTTATCCGCTGCTGACAAGCATGGGCAAGGGGACGTGAATGAGGTCACAAATGACGCGGAGCAGTTCCAGCTCGGCGGGCACCAAACGGCCATCATGAAGTACCACAGTGATCAGTGCGCGGACCAATTTTTCTTTTTCGCCTGATTTCAAGCGATCCAGTTTCGGTAAAGCCTGGTCGAGCATTGCCGGCCAGTTATCCATGCCGGGCATGACAGTAGATGAGTCCACGCCCAGGACTTCCAGCCCTGCCTTGAACGCTGACTGTGCAGCATCACTGCCTGCATCACCATGGCCGGCAAGCACAGCCGCAAGCTGCAGTGCTTCAGCACGGAGGGGGCGCAGCGATTGGTTCCCGGAAATCTTTACCGCGTGCGGCTTGTAAGTTTCCATCAAGTGCTGGTCGATGATCCTGGCCAGCAAATACTCGAATACATCGATCTTTCCATCAATATGACTCAAGGCCTCGACCGTATCAAGCACTCTTCCAACCAGATCCGGTGGATGGCGTTTAATCGCGGGAAATGCGACTTCAAGCAAGGGAAGGCGCTGCTCCGGCCCCGGCATGCCGCCCGCCTTGAGCAAGGAACGGGTGCGTGATTCGCTGTCTGTACCCATGAATTGGGCAACGATGAGCAATTGCTGATCCCTGATTTGTGCATTGCCGTCCAGCAGCGTGTAAAAAAGAACTTCCGGTGCCCATTCAGGCGAATGGGCGGCATGATTGATGTCATCGGGAATGGAAGCCGTAAGGGCTGCTGCCATCAGCATTCTGTCCCAGTCGGGATTGCCAATCTGCTTCATGATGTTGTCAACGTCAAACATGCCACTGCGCGGTCTTTCCTCTTGCTCCGACTTGCGTTCCCTGGCTTTTTCTGTCGCGATCTCTTTACGGGAAATTTTCGCAGCGAGTCGATCCAGGTCTTCCGGCTGGAAACCGGGATCAATTTTTTTGATGCGCTCTTCCAAGGGCGGATGGGTGGAGAAAAAAGACATTTTCCGTCCATCACCAAACAACATGTGACTGATTTCCTCGGTATCCACGTTCAGGTAACTGGCGTCACTGTATATGGCTATTTTTTTCAAGGCGCCACCGATGCCGTCGGGGTTGCGCGTGAACTGTACAGCGGATGCATCAGCAAGATATTCCCGTTGGCGGGATACTGCTGCCTTGATCCACCGCCCGAAAAACAGGCCAACATAGCCTACCGCCATCAAACCAAAGGCAATACCCAGTACGACTGCACCACCCTTGTCACGCGATGAACGTCCCACAAAATGTGAATGAATCAGGATACGCCTGCCAATCAACGCCAAAACAAGGATTCCGAACAGCGCCCCCATCAATCGGATGTTGATGCGCATATCACCATTGAGAATGTGGCTGAACTCATGAGCGATCACGCCCTGGAGTTCATTACGACTGAGTTTTTCCAGCGCCCCCCGGGAGACCGCCACAGCAGCATCAGCGGGTGTGTAGCCGGCAGCAAATGCGTTGATACCTGATTCCTGTTCCAGCACATAGATTTCCGGAACCGGAACACCGGACGCGAGTGCAATTTCTTCAACGATATTTCGCAGGCGCCTCAGCCGGGCATCCCGCGGATCGGACTCCACCAGGTTTCCACCCAGTTCACGGGCGACTTTTCCGCCACCGGCTCGCAGCCCCATGGTTTTGAACAAACTGGCCAGACTGATGACCAGCAAGGTACCGATCGCCCCGCCTGCTAACAGAGTGCGATTGTCTGAAAACAACTGCAAATTGAACTGCGGGACTCCCTCAGTTTCGGCCGAGGAGACACCGGCAGCCAGCAAAATAAGCAAATCAATCGCGACCACGATGGCCAGCACGGCCACGATGAACACCATGATCAGCCATCGGGATTGCTTGCGTGCGTGATCCTGCGCCTCGAAAAAATTCATTTCGGACAACCTAAGTACATCCTGGGCGAGTAAAACCAGGGCATGCTAGACACAAAGTTCGAATTCATAAAAAAACAGAAGCTTATCAGGTTCAGAAACTGACTTTAGGTGCTTCGCGCTTAGTCTCATCCTCGATTTCAAGTAACTCAGCTGCCAAAAAACTGAACCAACCGGCAAACAGGTTGTTCGGGAAAGATTCGCGCAATGTGTTGTAAGTCATTACAGAATCGTTATAGGCCTGGCGAGCGAAAGCCACCTTGTTTTCCGTTGTGGTGAGTTCTTCTGAAAGCTGCATCATGTTCTCGTTGGCCTTCAGATCAGGGTAGGCTTCAGAAAGAGCGAACATGCGTCCCAGTGCTCCAGACAGGCCCTGTTCCGCACTGGCCAGCTGTTTCATGGCTTCAGGGTCGGTCGGGTCCTTAGCCGCGGCTTTGAGGCCGGCAACCGCCAAATTACGCGCATTGACTACTGCCTCCAGCGTTTCTTTTTCGTGTGACATGTACCCCTTGGCGGTTTCAACCAGGTTCGGAATCAGATCGTGACGCCGCGTCAGTTGTACGTCGATTTGTGCAAAAGCGTTCTTGAATCGGTTGCGCCCGGCCACCAGGCGGTTGTATATCGTAATGGCGAAAAAAATAACGCCAGCAATAATCGCAAGAATAATCCAACCCGTCTCCATCTCATTTCTCCCTTTTAGTCAGTACACACAAAAGTGTAGCAAATCACCTGCTGATTCGCGGGTGCCACTCGTCACTTTTTCCCGGCCGCCATTTCTTTTTCAATACGCGCCCAGGAATCTCTCAGTGTCACAATCCGGTTAAGTACCGGCTTCCCCGGTTTTGAATCAACGATATCGTGAACAAAATAGCCGCTGCGTTCAAACTGATATATCTCACCAGGAGATCCCTCAGCCACGGGCGCTTCAACCACCGCGCCTTCAACAGTATCCAGAGAATGAGGATTCAGAAACTCGATAAAATTCCGGGATTTGTCCGCCAATGGATTGGGGACCGTGAACAGGCGGTCGTATAATCTGACTTGCGCAGCTACACCATGAACCACCGACACCCAGTGAATGGTGCCCTTTACTTTGCGGCTGGCACCGGGCAAACCACTGCGGGAATCGGGGTCAAACTCACAATGAAGCTCAACCACTTCGCCATGTTCGTTTTTGACAATCTCATTGCATTGCACGATGAAAGCATTGCGCAGACGTACTTCGCCACCCGGCTTCAGACGAAAGAATTTACGCGGTGGGTCTTCCATGAAGTCACTCCGCTCCACCCAGATTTCCCGTGTAATGGGCACCTTGCGTTTTCCCATTGCTTCATTTTGCGGGTGCACTGCCGCGTCCAGCCACTGTGTCTCATCCTTCGGGAAGTTGGTCAGTATGACTTTCAGGGGATCAATCACTGCCATTGTCCGCGGTGCACTGATATTCAAATTATCGCGCACAACATTCTCCAGCACGCCCATTGAAAGGATGCTTTCCGACTTGGAAACCCCCATTGCGGCCCAGAATGCGCGAATCGATTCAGCAGGATAACCCCGACGCCGAATTCCCGCCAGAGTAGGCATTCTTGGATCGTCCCAGCCCGAAACATGACCCTCCTCAACCAACTGCAGCAGCTTACGTTTGCTCAATACGGTGTAATCCAGGTTGCCACGGGCAAACTCAATTTGCTGTGGATGGCAAGGCGCCGGAACGTTGTCCAGTAACCAGTCGTACAGGGGCCTGTGATCCTCAAATTCCAATGTGCACAAGGAATGCGTAATTCCTTCGATGGCGTCTGAAATGCCATGCGCCCAGTCATACATGGGATAAATGTGCCAGGTATCTCCCGTTCTGTGATGGGCCGTATTGCGAATACGGTACAGGACCGGGTCGCGCATGTTGATGTTGGCGGAGCTCATGTCGATTTTTGCCCGCAACACGAATTTTCCATCCTCGAATTCACCGGCCTTCATGCGTTCAAACCGGTCCAGGTTTTCTTCAAGCGGGCGATCGCGATACGGACTCTCACGCCCCGCCTCGGTCAAGGTACCACGGTAATCACGAATTTCTTCCGCGGTGAGCTCCTCCACATAAGCTTTGCCGGTCTTGATCAGGTGGACGGCGAGTTCGTATAACTGCGGAAAATAGTCGGAGGCATGACAAAGCTCATCCCACTCAAAACCAAGCCAACGCACATCCTCCATGATTGACTTCATGTAGTCTTCGCTTTCCTTCAAGGGATTGGTATCGTCAAAACGCAGGTGGGTTCGCCCGCCGAATTCATCAGCTATGCCAAAATTCAGACAAATCGACTTGGCGTGACCCATGTGCAGATGGCCGTTTGGTTCCGGGGGAAACCGCGTAACGATGGTGCTGTGCTTGCCGGATTCCAGATCCTTGATCACAATATTTCGTATAAAATTTGTCGAAGTGGTCTGATTGTCGATGCTCATTGATTATCCTGGAAAACTTGTTTTCAGTGGATGGGCGCCACGGTACATGGTTCCCTTATTTGGCATTTGGCCATCCAAAGCGTTAAATTCTACCGCATTGAACCCATCAATATTGGCCTGCCTGAGTACTGCGGTATCGACCTCGGTATTTCACACTATCTGACGGCTGTACTAATGGTCATCATGGCATCGATGGATGCCGCCAGCGTTGCCAGCATCGGCCGGGCCCTTTTGGCCGGCGTGCTGGCCAGGCATTTGAAAACCGGCGTAAAGCGGCATAAACAGCAGCCCTTGGAGTTAATTTCGGCAAAACTTCAGCTAATAGCTATACTAAAAGAGCAGTCCAATTGAATCATGCTCTAAAACCATTTGGCTGCCCCTTTCTTGAGAGCGAGGAAAATACCATGACAAACACAATAAAACTGATCGGGTTGACCCTGGCAGTGGGCCTCTTTTTAATCATGCCCGCACATGCTGATGAGGATGAAAACGACGGAATCGCCGAGTTGATCCTGATTACGCCCGTAGCTGGACACGAGAAGGCGCTGGTCGAGGCCATCACCGAATACCACCACTGGGTGGCCGATAAAGAAGGTCATTTTGAATACTCCTGATTTGAAATTCTGACAGGACCCGATACGGGTAAATACATCGCCAGATCAGGCGATCACAACTGGTCGGATTTTGATGCCGAATATGATTGGCAGGATGAAGCCAACCAAACGTTTGTGGCCAATGTTGCCCCTCATATTGCACGTATGCAACGCACGATCAATTCACCCATGGATGATTTTGGGCACTGGCCAGAG
>SMVB01020598.1_pt1 | contig 23579 bp, 21 predicted proteins | sample 2456461 | NCBI WGS metagenome assembly SMVB01 (sample SAMN11095934, study PRJNA526329) | marine sediment metagenome | biome: Marine sediment; feature: Surficial sediment; material: Deep marine sediment; isolation source: Hadal surficial sediment | place: Pacific Ocean | collected 2014-05 | depth...
AAGGGAGCGCCAAGATAGCGACGCAGTTCAAGCAATACCGCCGCCGGGGGCATAGCCTGATGCACAATCACAGGGGAGTCGGCGTCGCCATCCAATAACACCCCGTGTTGCTTGGCAAAGGTAAACGGCAGACGTAACTCACTGCGCCCGCTGCCCGCTAAACCCTCCCCTGTTGGTTCGCTAGCGACCTCGGTGGGAGTGGAAGTAGTCATGATCCATCGGTCGTTGCCGCCTCGCTTTCCTGCCTGATTTCTTCCAACTGCTCTATCTGCTCACTCCACTGGGGTAAAAGAGGCAAATTGTCATCATCGAGGAACATTAAACCCTGCTCGCGGCGCATCAATTGCTGGTCGCGGATATAGCGATACTTATCGGCGGTTGCGCCGGCCAAAGCCTCATCGTCGCGAATGATCGTAGGCCGGATAAAAATCAACAGATTGGTTTTGGTCACCTTGACCGTGTCACTGCGGAACAGGCGTCCGATAAAGGGGATATCACCCAGAATGGGGACTCGCTGGGAACCGTCCTGGACATCCTCCTTGATTAATCCGCCCAATACGACCATGCGACCATCGGCCACCATCACCGTGGTCTCGAGCTTGCGTTCGTTGGTTATGAGGTCGGAAGCTGCAATCGACAAACCGGATAAACTCGACACTTCCTGCTCGATTTCCAGCACCACCGAGTCGCCCTCGTTAATATGGGGTGTGACCCTCAGGGTTATCCCCACATTTTCCCGCTGAATGGTCTGGAACGGATTCTGGGCGCCATCGCCGCCAGCGCCGGTATTGGTAAAAGAGCCGGTGACAAAGGGTACGTTCTGACCCACCGTAATATAGGCTTCCTGATTGTCCATGGTCAGCAGACTGGGTGTCGAGAGGATATTGGCATTGGTCTGTTCTTGCAGCGCATTGAGAATAACCGTCATCGACAGGTCATCGCTGATTCTGCCCCAGCCCAGGGTAAAGCCGCCGGTACTGGCAAGGGCGGCGGCGAGATTGCCCAGGTCGAAGTCATCGGCCCGCGGCTGATCCACACCATCAACGGGAGTGGGAGTTGGTGGCAATACGGCTTCGGCGATGATGCGAGCCCGCGCATCCCCGGCATTAATATTGCTGCCGAATGCGCCACTTTGATTGGCAAACAGCCATTGCAAACCCAGGTCCTGGCCGTCGATCACTTCCATTTCGACAATAATGGCTTCCACCAAGACCTGCGCGCGGCGGATATCCAGACGACGAATGACTGCTTCCAGCGCCGCCATTTCATCGGCATCAGCGGTGATAATAAGCGAGTTGGTGCCCTTATCGGCCTCTATGGTAGACGAATTTTTGGCCGCCCGGAGTTTGTTACCCTCGGCGGAGTCCAGCCGGCCGATGTTTTGCAGCACCCGGGAGAGCACCTCGGCCAGTTCATCCGCCTGGGCATACTCCAGGTAGATCACCTTGACATTGCCACTTTGCTCCAGCGGAGTATCCAGGTGCTCGATCAACTTGTTAATTCTACTGCGCTCTATTTCATCGCCATTGACCAACACACTGTTGGTACGGCTATCGGCGACGAGCAACACCCGGGGCTCGGTTGCCCCGCTCTGCTTGGCCCCGGACTTATTCAACTTGTCCAACATGCGCACAATATCTTCCGCCACGGCATACCGAAGCTTCACGATGTCTGTGGTGTGGACCGCTGTATTATCCATGCGCTCAATGATGTCGCGAATACGATGGATGTTGGCTGCCACATCGGAAATAACAATGGCGTTGCTGGGCGCGTAGGCCGCCATATGTGCCTGCTGTGGTACCAGCGGTCGCAACACGGGAATTAGCTTGGCGGCCGATATGTTTTGGAGGGTGATGACCTGGGTTACGTACTCGTCATTACCAAGACCAGCCTGACTCCCTACAACGGCGACTGGCGATGATCGTGCATCCTTGCTTGGAATGACCCGGATGACCCCGCCGGAGCGCACCGCGGTGTAACCGTGTACCTCGAGGATGGCTAGAAACAGGTCATATAACTCATCGCGTGATACCGGTTTGGACGAGACGACCCTGACTTTTCCCTTGACCGCCGGATCAACCACAATGATAGTGCCAGTTACCTCCGACACAAACTTGATCAATTCCTGAATATCGGTGTCTTTGAGATTGACCGTAAAGTCTTGCGCCGATACCGGTACCGACCCGAAGTACAAACTCGCCCACAGACACACTAGAGATGGTTTGAACAATCGACGCCAGGCTATCACGTATTAATTTTCCTTTTGATTGGCACTTGCAAAAGCCATTTATTCACCCGGCGACTCTATCATTGATCATCGCCGGTATCATCCAGACTAACACTGACAGAGAGCAACTGCCCTTCGCGCTCCAAATCAAAAACCGCCTCCCGGGCAGAGCGCATCAACTGGTACAAGCGCACGGTATTGCCCGGGTCGTTCAGGGCGATACCATTGACACTGGTCACCAGATCGCCCGCCTTGAACCCCAGCTGCTCGAACTGGGCGCTATCTGACCCCGGCGAAACCCTGTAACCCAGTAAGATGCCCTCATCGCGCACCGCAGTAATTCGAACAAGGTTGGCGAGCGATTGGGGGTTCTGATACAGGCGCTGACGGTAACTCTGGGCGAGCGCCGTCGCCTTGGAGTCGCCGCGTTTGTCGATTGCGCGTACAGCCGTTGCCGCAATCGGTGGGCTAGAGCCCGCTGTAAATGTGTCAGGCAATTGGGATGATAGCGTTGAGTCCTCAAATAAAATGAGCAACTCATAGGTTCCGCGATTATCTATGACCACGCGATCGCGCATCACTTTAGCGAGCATTACCCGTCCGGATATGGGGAGTTTATCGTCAACCGCGTACACTTGCTGTTTTGACTTGTGCTCGATGATGGCGCGGCCCAGGCCATCCGCCGTTGATGCGATTATCCCCCGCAGCCTCAATTCCAGGCGGGTTTCCTGCGCATCCTCTTCGATGCCCTCCCGGCCAGTTGCCTGCTCCACCTCAGGAAAGCTCTCACTCAACTCAGCCGATGCAGCATCCACCTCGCCCAACAGATGCCAGGACAGCATAGTATCAATATCGATTGATTCAATGGCCCGATGGCCGCCGGCGCTTGCAACGGGGTTGAGAATGACGATATCGGCGGGCAGGGCCATTTCCGCTTGCGGCAAGAACGCCCAAATCAATCGCGTTCCCGCCAATACCAGCCACACACTCGCCAGGGCAATGATGCCCCACCGCAATCTGCGAGCTCGTGCGGGCTGGGCCAGCCTGGCAAAAAGCTGACCCAGGATTACCGAGCCCTGCTCAAGCGCACTAGTGAGCCTGGTTAACTGCTCGCCTGACAACGCTATCTCCCGGATAAATAAAACGTTAATTATAGGGGGCAAACGAGAAAGTTAATACCGGTATTATGTCGACGAACAGGACCGATAGCCCTGGAGGCCCAAGCCGAACCCAGGCGCAGCCGGTCGAGGAAATACAAACCGCCGCGTCCCGGTGGCGGTATTGTTACCCCAACCGGCTATAGTCAGGATCAGATTGACTCCCTCGCCTCAAGAATCAAGACTCTGATAGTGATCCATCAGAATCTTCGCCACTTCGGGCCGCGCGAACTCAATCGGCAGGGCTTTGCCCTGGCCCAGCATTTCGCGCACTTTGGTGCCCGACAAAAGCACGAAGTCTTCCATGGAATGATCTGGTGCGTCGCGCATCATTATCACTTTATGCAATTTTTTACTGTAGGCGGTGTGATCCGCACGGTAAATTTCCAACTCGAGCGCGTCGGCCGGCACCTCTTCGTCGAATATTACCTGCGCGTCAAAACCGCCGTAGTAGTCGCCCACACCGGCGTGATCACGGCCCACGATTAAGTGGGTACAACCGCAATTTTGGCGAAATACTGCGTGCAACACCGCCTCCCTGGGACCGGCATACAACATATCGAAACCGTAACCGGTTATCATCACGGTGTTTTCAGGGAAGTACAATTCCACCATTTTACGAATGGATGCATCGCGCACATCGGCGGGGATATCGCCTGGCTTGAGTTTTCCCAACAGCATATGAATCAGGATGCCGTCGGCATTCAGATCCTGCATGGCCATGCGGCACAGCTCTTCGTGAGCGCGGTGCATGGGATTGCGCGTCTGAAAAGCCACCACTTTTTGCCAACCGTGTGCGGCAATTTCTTCCCGAATCTGCACGGCGGTGCGGAACGTTCCGGGAAAGTCTTCCTGAAAATAGGAATAACCAAGGACTTCAATGGCGCCCGATAGCAGGGTGCGGCCCAGACCTTTGAAGGTGGCGACACCGGGGTGATTTTCATCTTCGCTGCGAAATATTTTCTCGGCCATGAAGTTAATTTGTTCTTCGCTGACACTTTCTACCGCTTCTACATTCATTATCGCCAGCACCGGATTGCCCGCGACGTTGGGGTCGCGCAAGGCAATACGCGAACCGGCCTCCAGGCCGCTTTCATCGGTCATATTCACAATCGGCACAGGCCAAAACAGGCCGTCGACGGTGTACATGTTTTCGGCAACGCTGAGGGCGTCCGCCAGATTCATATAGCCGGTCAGCGGATTAAAATAGCCGGCACCCAACATTACGGCGTTAGCTGCAGCGGCAGAATTTAACATCAGTGAGGGCAAACCCTCGGCTTCGCGCAGCAATGCCGCACGTTGAGTGTCGTCCGCCACATACAGGGCATTGAGTTCGTCAGAACCATGGGGCTTGATCATAGGGATCTCCAGTTAGTGTAGTGTCAGGCGGTGATAATGCCGCGTTCCCGCAACAATGCCAAAATGGTGTCTACTTCCTCCGCCAGGGATTGCTGATCGGAGTGCAAATGAACTTCGGGTTTAACCGGTGCCTCATAGGGATCGTCGATGCCAGTGAAGTTTTTGATCTCGCCAGCGCGCGCTTTTTTGTACAGGCCTTTGGGGTCTCTACTCTCAGCGACTTCCAGGGAGCAATCGACGTATATTTCGATAAACTCCATGCCGGCCTCTTCGTGCAGGGCGCGTACCTGGTCGCGATCAGCCTCATAAGGGCTGATAAAGCTGCTCAAAGCTACAACGCCAGTATCTACGAATAGCTTGGCAATTTCGCCAATACGACGAATATTTTCCGTGCGATCTTCTGCGCTAAAACCCAGATTTTTATTGATACCCAGACGAACGTTGTCGCCATCGAGCCTATAGCTCAAGACGCCCATTTCACTCAGAGCGCCCTCCAATTCGACCGCCACCGTACTTTTTCCGCTGCCTGACAAACCGGTAAACCAGAGCGTCGCACCCTTGTGGCCCAACCGTTTCTCCCGGTGCTCGCGCGTAATATCGCCCTCATGCCAGGTTACATTCGTCGCCCTTTGGTCTGCCATCTCAATATTCTCCTTTAGTTTAGGTTTTCAAGATAAATTTCTTTCGGTAGGCGCTGAACTGCCGTTCCAGCCCCGCCGCGCTTAAGCCAAATTGTGCCAGGGTATATTCATGGGGCGGGCGCAATTCACGGCGATTAAAATCCTGCCATTGCGTCATTTCCACTTTCGCTTCCTCGGTTAAATCCATGCCCAGGAAATCATAGATTTTTTGAATCTCGATTAGCGGTTGGCTGACCGTGTCTTTGAACCACAAATCCAAAAACTGCGATTCATCCATTTTCTGTCTCACCGACATGGTATGGCGCATGCCATTGGCAAACTTGCGCGACCACACTCTGCCCACTTCTTTCGGGTCGGCAGAATCGGAATAAATAACCCACATCCCGGCAATCAGACTAGCCAACGAGGGAATCGTCTCCAGCGGGTCACGATGCGACAGCACGACACGTGCATCGGGAAACACTTTGAAGATGAGGTCCATGTAGTGCAGATGATGCGGTGCTTTCAGAGCCCAACGCTGTCCGCCCTGGCCGCTGCGTTTTTTCTGCCATTGCAAAAACTTGAGTAGCAGTTTGAAATACTCGTAGCCGGGGGTGTGATCCCTGCTTTCCACCCAAGCGTCAAAGGTGGGGATATTAGCATAAGCCTGGGTATTAAAGCTGTAAAAGGATTGCTCTAACAACATAATATCCTCGTCCGGCCCCATTGCATCCATGGGATGAATAGCCAGCAGATCCGGATTGGCATCAACCATGGCTTTCATCTCCGCCTTGGCATCGGCAATTCTCTTGTCGCCCCGGGCGGTAAAATCCCAATCCAGCGTCGGGCAAGGGTAGCGCACTTCATACCAAAGCGGCGCTACCATGCGCGGGTCGGCGGCAATGGTGCGGTGTAGCATTGTAGTGCCAGTGCGCGGCAAACCGACAATCACCAGCGGAGCGACAATCTCCTCGTCGAGGATTTCAGGATAGCGTTTCAGGTACTCCTGCACGCGCAGTCGAGTCGCCAATATATCGATCACCCGCTGGCGCAGCACGGGGCCGCCAATAACGTTGAGTTGGGCCTCATGTTCCAAGGACCAGAGTAATTTTTCCAGCGGCTCGCGGTAGCTCTCATCGCCAAAATCACTCAGGCCGTCCACTGCTCGTGCCGCTGCGATAATTGTTCCGGCGCTAAAGTCCAGATCGCTCACGCTATCGCAGACGGAGTTGAGACAGGTAGTTCATTCACGCTGACTACGCGGGTGCGGATAGGGGGGTGGTCCTGCGCGTCAACGTATCGCAGCAACATGGCGCCCTCGGTGTGGCCAGCGGTACTGATCCAATTGGGGTAATCCCCGCCCGGGTCACTGTGGGCGACGAGGATGCGGACTTTCCCATCGGGGCTCTCGACCACGGAATGATTATTCACACTGATTCGGTGGTAGCGATAATCCAGGGATTCCATCCAGTAGTTTGATAGTTGGAAATTCCATGCACGACACTGGACAGGAGGCGTAAATTCAATCAGCAGGGCCTGTTTGGGGGAGAGTCGCCAATAGCTATTGTGATAGAAAATTACGGGATCACCCCCCGCCTGCAGACACATTTGCTGATCGTTGGGAGGCAATTGGTTGACGTGGCTGCTGAACGCATCCATCCACCGGGTAAACAATCCGACGGTGCCGGCAACAAAGGGCACCACCCGCTGTAACTGATCGGCAAACTGAGTGGGGTCGAGGATGTCACTGCCCACCGGGTCCAGGCACTCAATATGCAGTTGCGCGCGAACCTCGCAAGACCGCTCACGAAATGTCTGGCGCACCAGAAGATTGTCCGACTCGGGGGCCATCGGGAGCCAATTGCCGGCATGCTCTCGGGCGCTGACAATTAACTCGAAATCGCCGTTCGCATCAATGTCCAGATCATCCAGGTCCACATGGCCGGTGGGCGCCATATCGCCACCGCCGGCGAAAGAGCCCGCCTTGGACTCAATGCTGAGGTATTCCACTGTGCCGCGATTGCCGCGAATGCAGTATTCCCGATTGCCATCAATGGCACAGTTCAGATAATAGTTATCGGGATTATCGTTGCCAATTTTCGCGGTTTCGTGTGACAAACTGTAGAACTGCGGAAAATTAGGGTTATCGAACTCGATGTTCTTCTCGAGACTCAAGCGCAGCAACCGGGTCAAATAGCGGAACCCCTCCGCCTGGCTCAACGCATCTTGCGGGGAATTGTCCGCCAATATCTGATCGCCGCAGGCTTTCAGCTGATCGCAAAATCGGCTCCAGTTTTCACCAATGTCAGTTGTCGATTGTTCCATCGGCGCAGTGTGGCAAACCGCAGGTACAAGCACATCACCCTTACGGGTGGTATTTACCTGAGAATCACCAGTAGTATTTTATCAGCGACAAAAGCAGCATCACCCCCACCAACGGCATAATCCAGCGACTCAGCTGTGCCGTGCGCTGGGGATCAACCGGCTTACCAAAGCGCTCACCCAGTAACACCATGAGCGCCACCCCACCGAACACGAACAGAAGTATTATCAGCAGATTGTTCATTCACGCGACCTCTATAGCGCCCTGGCAACTTCATTGGCAGAGCGAATCGCGCCTTCTATGTAACCCACGCCTTTGCAATCACCCGCCACTTTCGTCTCATAGCCCAGTTCTTTACACATATCAGCCAGCGATAAATCGCCCCGGGCACCACTGGCGAGTATGACAGTATCCGCCGGAATATCAGTCTCGGTCTCCTCGGTCTTCAACACCAGTGATGTTTTTTCTATGCGCAGGACGGTCGTATTATTGATCATCACCACGCCCAGTTGTTTAAGATCATCCAACACCCGCCAACGCCTGACCAACGCAAGTTCGACCCCAAATAGACGGCCCTCTTCGACTATGGTCACCTGACGACCTCGCTCGGCCAAAAATTCTGCCAATTCCACCCCCACCAAGCCACCACCGATAATGCAGACTCGACGCCCAATGGGCATCCAGATATGGCTAAGACGCCTCAGCAGGGCCGGTCTGGCGGTTATTCCCACCACTCCGGCCAGAAATACCATGACCCTCTGCCACAGCGGGAGTTTATCCCGTACGCTGGTGTCACCCCCGCCTGTCATCAACGCCCGCAGTTCATCACCACTGAATACGTGTTTTTTCTCGGTTCCCGGTATCGGTAAGGAGTCGCGCCTGGCCCCGGTTGCCACCACTACCACTGCCGGGTCCAGCGCTTGTAAAAAACGCTGGTCTACTGTCGTTTCCAGGCGTACATCCACCTGCAAGCTGGTCATCTGATTTGCCAGATACTGCACCAGATCGCCATTGGGCGCATAGGCAATTGCCGAAAAAAACGCCGTGCCTCCCAGTGCACTGCCCTCGTCGACGAGGGTCACGCGGTGGCCTCGCAGGGTGGCCACTCGTGCGGCCTCCATTCCCGCGGGGCCGCCGCCAACCACCAGGACATGGCGCTGCTCCTCGGAAGGTGTGAGGGCGGTCTGTGTCTCATAACCCGTTTGGGCGTTTACTGCACAGCGCACATGATCGTTGAGAAAGATCGCGCTCACGCAGATGTAGCAGTAAATACAAGGTCGGATGTCGGCGGGTCGGCCCTCGGTCAACTTGAGGGGCAACTCGGGGTCCGCCAATAACTTTCGGCCCATGGCGATAAAATCTGCCTCACCTGCGGCCACCACTCGCTCCGCCACGTCCACTTCAATGCGCCCAACTGCGATAACTGGAATCGACACCGCCGCTTTAATGCCGGCTGCGAAATTGAGATAGCCACCGGGTTCATTGACCAGCGGGGCTTCGGTGAATCCCACGCCGGAAGCGGGGTTGGCGTAGGCGCTCACATGAATCGCATCGGCGCCCGCCGCCTCGGCCAGTATCGCTGTACGGACAGCGTCCTCGTAGCAAATACCCCCTTCAACACGGTACTCCACTGAATCAATCCGGCACCACACAGGAAAAGCCTCTCCTACCCTGGCTTTAGCAGCCCGAATCACGTCCAGTAACAAGCGCGCGCGGTTTTCCAGCGACCCCCCGTACTCGTCGCTGCGCTGGTTGACATGGGGCGATAGGAATTCCGATAGGATGTAACCGTGACCCGCGTGAATTTCTACCCCCTCAAAACCCGCTCGTTTGGCCCGCTCAGCGGCGGCCGCGAACTGCTCCACCAACTTGTCGATATCCTGCTGATCTGCAACCTTGTACTCTATTTTGGCGCCTTCTTTAGTGAAGGATTTGACAAAGGACGCGAGCTCCGGCTCGGTCAGAGCCGCCGTCATCTCGTCGGGGGCATTGTGGGGGATAGACGGCACTAGCATCGGACGCCCGGCCGCGATATCGCAGACCGCCACCTTTCCCGCATGCTGTAGTTGAATGGCGGCTCTGCAACCATGTTGCTTAATACGCTGGGCCAGGGCGCTCAATCCCGGAAGAAACTCATCTGTCGATATAGCCACCTGGTTCGGGTTACAGGAGCCTTCCGGCCAGGCAATGGCCGCCACCCCCACGATAATCATTCCCGCGCCGCCCCGGGCTCGCGCTTCGTAGTAGGCCTGAATGCGCTCTGAACAATGACCATTTTCCTCGGACATGTTGGTGCCCATTGGCGCCATGATGATGCGATTGCGCAATTCCAGATCAGCAAGACGACCGACAGATAAGAGATGTTTGTAGCTCATGATGTTAAGTTCGAGTTGGGTTGTTATGGGATGGGAATTACAGAGAGATAATCAATCTTGCCTCGATCGCACCCGATAGATCTCCGGAATTTGATCGGGGCCACTGATTGAACAGCCCAAATCCTTTAGCAATCCGTCCTTGAGGCTGTAAATCCAGCCGTGAACATCCACCTGCTGGCCGCGGGCCCAGGCATTTTGAGCAATCGTAGTATGACAAACATTCGCGACCTGACTCATCACATTGAGTTCACACAGCAGGTCCAGTCTGGCGTCCTCATCCTCCAGTGCATTAATTCGCGCTTGATGAAGATATTGCACATCTTTGATATTGCGCAGCCAGTTGTCGATCATGCCATTATCTACATTCTCGTAAGCCGCTCTCACACCGCCGCAATTGTAGTGCCCCACTACCATGACATGCTTGACCCGTAAAACCTCAATGGCATATTGCAGTACCGTGAGACAGTTAAAATCGGTATGAACCACCATATTGGCCACATTGCGGTGAACGAAAACCTCACCCGGTGGAAGCCCCACTATTTGATTGGCGGGAACGCGGCTATCCGAACAGCCAATCCACAAATATTCCGGGTTCTGTTGGGCGGCAAGTTTCTCGAAAAACTCGGGATCGTTGGTGCGAACACTGTCGGCCCACTGCCGGTTTTTTTCAAATAAGCTGTCGATACTACTCACACTGGACTACCCGCACGAATGTCGCCTCATACCATCAAGGTGCTCAGCCTGGCAATGGACACGCGATTGCCATTTTCCGACTGGGCGGACGCCAGGGCTTTATCGGCGACACTTTTCATCTGCTTCGCCAACTGCACCATATCTACCGCGGGGTATTGCTCGGGTTCCCAGGTTGCCAGGCCAAGACTCAGGGTGACTTGCAGGACCGCTCCGCGCCCGTCATCAATGGGAAAATCTTCAATATCCAGGCGCATCCGTTCTGCAATTTCCCGCGCCATCACTTCGCCACTACCGGGTACTAATACGGCCATCTTAGACTCGGATAAACGCGCGATGTAATCGGTGGCCCGCAAATCGGAAACTACCCGTTGGGATACCCGTTTCACCACAAACTGGCTGCTTACTTCACCATATTGTTTGCACAGGTCGTGATACTCATCGATTTCCAACATAAGCACGGTTATCGGTTGGCGGGCCCGCTGGGCACGGGATATCTCCCGGGAGAGATCTATTTCAAATCCGCGCGGGTTGCTGTTATGGGTGAGCGGATCCAGCATGCTCAACTGGGAAATTTGCTCTCTGCTGACGGCGTTTTTAAGGCACACAGAAATCAGCGACGCAAGGTGCGCGATGATATCCTCCTCGGCAGCCCCCGTGTAGAAGGAGGCATCGGTGAGGCCGCAGTGAAAGCTGCCAACCAACTTGCCCGAATCCATGAGCGGCATCAAGATGGCGTGATCAATGCCGTGATCCGTCTTCAATACTTCGAACATCCGGGAATCGGTCGCATCTATCAACGCGATATCCGGTTCAATATCGTACAATTCCTGCATGGAAAACACTTCATTTCGCAGTTGCAGATGGTGGCCATAACGCTGTCCTCCAACAATCAGGTTCTCCAGCGTATGTTCCGGATCATACAGCCACAACTCGGATACCCGAAACGAGAAGTGGCGCGGCATACTGACCAGCAGCACCTCCAACAGCGCCGCCAGGTCTGCAGCCGCCAGCAGCATGAGTTCCAGTTGTTGAGCCTGTAAGTACAGGTAACGATTGACATCCACCCGCTCGGCCAGCCGCTTCTCTCGTTGCTCGGCCCGCGAGGAAGCCGGCGGAGCCCCCTGTATCGCCTCACCCTGTTCCCAGTCTCTATCGTTATCGTCTGCCATTGTTCTCACTCATTAACATCAGCTTTAGCACCAGAGTCCGAACTCGTCGAATTGAATCATTATAGGTATTGGCTTACTAGTGTAAGCACCCTATACTTACGATGCAAACCTGGGGGTGGCAGTAGCCTGAGATACCGTTGCGGTAGACCCTTTGAACCTGACCCGGTTAGTACCGGCGTAGGGACAGGTATGACCTACTGTATCCGAAACGCAAGTCCAACCGGTTCTCTTCGCTCGTTTAAGTTAAAGGGAGAACCCTCGTGAAAATTGCACTCTCGAGCGCTTTTATTGCGCTCAATTTAGTGGCAACCCCAGCCTATACCCAACCCAATGGCGAGCTGGATGAAATCCTGGTCACCGCGGAATTTCGTCCCGTGGCCCTGCAAAATCAGGCATCCAGCGTCAGCGTGGTCACCGCCGAAGATATCCAGCAACGGGCAGCCCAGCACCTCGAGGAGGTACTGAACCTGGCCCCCAACGTCAATTTCTCCAGTGGCGCCTCCCGGGCCCGTTACTACCAGATTCGCGGGGTGGGTGAGCGCAGCCAATTTCAGGAGCCATTAAACCCGTCCATAGGCCTGCTTATCGACGACATCGACTTTAGCGGCCTCGGCACCATTGGCACCTTGTTTGACGTGGACCAGGTGGAAGTCCTGCGGGGTCCCCAGGGCACGCTGCACGGCGCCAACGCACTCGCCGGATTGATCAATATTCGTACAGCACAACCGGCGACCGAACCGGCTCTGGCGGTGAATGCAACTGCGGCCGACTACGATACATGGAGTGTGGGCGTAATGGGCACCGGCCCGCTTATCACCGATAAACTGCTGTACAGACTGGCGCTGAGTACCTATCAAAGCGACGGCTACATCGACAATAAATACCTGGGCAAAGACGATACCAACCAGCGCGACGAAACGGGCATTCGCGGTAAACTGCGCTGGCTGGCCAATGATTCCAACACCCTTGACCTCACCGCGATGGTTATCGACATCGACAACGGCTATGACGCATTTTCGCTGGATAACACCCGGGCAACCCTGTCGGACGAGCCCGGACAGGACCAGCAGGAATCCAGGGCCCTGGGACTCAACTGGCACAGCGAGTCATCGTTGCTGGAATTTGTGGCGGGACTGACTTACGCCACCTCGGAGACGAATTACAGCTATGATGAAGACTGGAGCTTCGTGGGGATCGCGCCGGGCTGGGAGTATTCTTCATTTGACCAATACCTGCGGCAGCGGGACAGTTTCAGCGCCCAGTTGCGGCTGTTATCCACTGAGCAGTCGCGACTGTTCGGAGACCGCGCAGATTGGGTGCTAGGTGTCTATCTCCTACACGATAGGGAGGACTTAACACGTCGGTATACCTATCTGGAGCAAGATTTTTCCAGTGACTATGATACCGATACCCTGGCGATCTTTGGCCAAATCGACAGTCAACTGAGCGCAAAACTGAGTATGACTGCCGGACTGCGTCTGGAACAACGTGAGACGAAATACCGGGACAACAATCACGTTCAGGCCGATCCCGATAAAAACCTATGGGGCGGCAAGCTGGTATTTGAGTATGGTTTATCAGACGATGCGATGATTTATGCGGGTGTCTCCCGGGGGTACCGAGCCAACGGCGTCAATGCCAACATTCTGTCCAGCATGACAAGCCTCGACGACCCCCAACAGCTCACCCAGTTGGAGAACCTGCAGGAATTCGATGAGGAATTCCTCATCAATTATGAAACGGGCATCAAGTCCAGCTCCGCCGATGGCTCTGTGCTAACACGTCTTGCCGTGTTTTACATGGATCGGCAAGACCAGCAGGTAAAAGGGTCTTTAGCTCTGCCCCGGGAGGACGGCAGCACGGCATTTATCGACTATACCAACAATGCGGCCCGGGGTAATAACTACGGCACCGAGTTGGAAGTGGACTGGTTTGTATCCGATTCCCTCAGCCTGTATGCCAATCTCGGGCTGCTGCAAACGGAGTTTGAACAATACATTAACGCCGATGGCGAGGATTTGTCCGGCCGCGATCAGGCCCAGGCGCCCAGCTATCAATTTGCGGTGGGAGGCCGTCTCGATTTTGGCGGTGGCTTCTATGGCCGGCTAGACATCGAGGGCAAGGACGACTACTACTTTTCCGATAGACACGAGGTAAAGGCACCCAGTTATGAGTTGGTCCACGCCAGACTGGGTTACCAGGCTCAGGACTGGTCGATTGCCTTGTGGGTACGAAACCTTACCGATGAAGACTACTATGTGCGCGGCTTTGGCAGTTTTGGCAACGACCCCCGCAAGGAGTATGTGACCGAGCCCTACTACCAGTTCGGTGATCCGCGGCTAATCGGCGTGAGCGCGAGCTACTCCTTCTAGGGAGCCTCACAGTGGATGGACGCTGGGACAAATCGGAGAGAAACCGTTGGAAAGCTGGGCTGGCAAGATAACACTGGTAATACAGGCAATGTCGTACTGGGAAGTCTTTGCAGTTTTGCTGGGTGTCGCCTACTTATTGCTCGCGGTGCGCGAGAGCCTGTGGTGTTGGTACGCCGCGTTTGTCAGTACCGCGATTTTTCTCTACCTGTTCTGGAATGTAAATCTGCTGATGGAATCCGCGCTTCAGGTTTACTACCTGATTATGGCGGTGTATGGATGGTGGCAATGGCGGAGGGGCGCCACTGAGAATCAGCAGTTTCCCGGCGGTCTTTCGATCAGCTCCTGGTCGCTGCGCAGCCACCTGCTGGCAATCGGCGCTGTGTTACTGACATCTGTGATAAGTGCAGCACTGTTGGGGAAATTCACCAATGCCGCTCTGCCGCTGCTGGATTCCTTTACCACCTGGGGCAGTATACTTACCACTTGGATGGTCACCCGAAAAATTCTGGAGAACTGGCTATATTGGTTGGTGATCGATAGTGTTTCAATTTATCTCTACCTGGACCGCGGATTGTACCTGACAGCGATCCTGTTTATGGCCTATCTTGTCATTGCGCTATTTGGATATAGAAAATGGTTGCGACACTACCGCGAAACATCCAATTAAAGCTGAATCAGGCACTGAATCAGTGGCATCAATGGCGTTGTGAACCACCGCTGACGGCGCCCCCAGTGGTGGTCTCCCAGCTGGGTGCCGGCATCAGTAATCACAGTATTCTAGTGGCGGCGGGCCAGCGCTTCGTCATTCGAATAGATGGTGTGCAACCCGCCAGTAATGGCCTGTCCCGCTCGACCGAATGGCGAACAATGCACGCCGCCCACGCAGCGGGGCTCGCCCCCTGCCCGCGGTACTTTAATCCGGAGATTGGGGTGTTGGTCTGTGATTATCTCCCCCCCGACGACGCGGCGCCGGGGAATATCCGCGAGACCGCGGCTCTACTGCGCCGTATTCATCGATTGCCCGCCACCCACTACCGACTCGACTTGCGAGAGCGAATCAATCAGTACGAGAGACAACTGAAGCATCAAAACCAGCATTTGCCCGCGAGCGTGACATCCTCCCGCGAGGAAATAATGCACTTGCTAGATATTCTGGAGGCGCAAAGCGACACTCCAGTGCTATGCCACAATGATTTGCTCGGTGCAAATCGAATTCGCAGTGGCAATCGCCTGTGGGCCATTGACTGGGAATATTGCGCCATGGGCAGTCCGTGGTTTGACCTGGCCGTGATCGCCGTCGGGGACGCTTTGGATAGCGACGGACAAGAGCAGCTGATGAATGCCTATCTTGGACGAGCCGCCAGCGAGAGAGAGACCGGCACACTTGCCCGGTACTGCCATGTGTATCGGTATCTGGAACAACTGTGGTTTTTAGCCAACCAAACGGAGAAGCACTGAGCGGTCGCGGTCAGTCCCGGAAATTGCTAAATTGCAGGGGAGCGCCAAAGTCCTCCTCTCGAAGCAGCGCCATCACGTTCTGTAAGTCGTCGCGCTTCTTTCCGGTTACCCGCACCTGATCTCCCTGTATCTGTGCCTGTACCTTCAACTTGCTCTCTTTGATTTTCTTTACAATCGACCTGCACTCGTCACTATTCAGACCATTGCGCAAAACCACCTTTTGGCTAACCGTTGTGCCCGAGGTAACCGGATCGGAAATATCCATAGCGGCTGGATCAATTTTGCATTTCATGAGCGCGCTGCGTAGCATATCTTCCATTTGAGCAACTTGAAAATCTGCTTCGGCAGTGAGGACCACTGCATGTTCATCGCGCTTAAACGAGGCATCGACGCCTTTGAAATCAAAGCGGTTGGCGACAATTCGGCCGGCCTGATCCACTGCGTTAGTCAACTCGTGCAGATCGACTTCCGACACAACATCAAAAGATGGCATAGTACATACTCTCCAATTATCATTTCCTTGGTGAGACACAGTCTAATGTGCTTTGCGAGCTTTACAATCCCGCTGCGGAATTCTCCCTAACCGATGCCCACACAGTGGTACATTCTGGGCGCAGGTGCCATCGGCTCTTTGTTTGGGTCCGCGCTACAACGGGCGGGAATTCCGACGACGCTACTGCTCAGGAATACCGACTCCGCCAATGAGCCTCTTGCCCTGTCCATCGAGCGCGCCGAAACCACCCGCAGATTGTCCTTTCCGACGTCAAATAACAGCGATTCCGCCATCATCGGCCACCTCCTCATTACCACCAAGGCCTACGATGTTCACAGTGCTTTGAGCGAGGTTGCACACCGCCTGGACGCTAACACTCAGATTGTCATACTGGTGAATGGCATGGGCTTCATGGCCGACATCGTGGATCAGTTCCCCCAACTACAATTTACCCTGGGCACAACAACCCAGGGTGCCTATCGCCTTGCCCCCCGCCATTACCGCCACGCGGGAACCGGCTTGACGCGCCTGGGATGTGCGGGCAGGCAGAAACCGCCCAACTGGTTTGCCGACTGGTCACGACTTGACCTCGCAACAGTCTGGGAGCCCAATATTGAGCAAATCCTGTGGCAAAAACTCTGTGTGAATTGCGTGATAAATCCACTGAGCGCACTGCATCTATGCAAAAACGGCGAGTTGTCTGCCCGCCCGGACCTGGCGCGCCTGGTAGATCAATTGTGTACCGAAATTGCACGGGTTAGCCTGGCAGCGGGGTTTGGCGAGACGGCCACCACCATCCACGATGAGGTGAGCATGGTTATTGCCGATACCGCCGACAATCGCTCTTCGATGCTGCAGGACGTACTGGCGGGACGGCGCAGTGAAATCGATTTTATTTCCGGGTATTTTCTCGACGTCGCCAGGCAATTTGGCGTGGCGGCCCCTCTCAATGCCGCTGTCTTTGAGGACATACGCAAACTGAATCTCTAAGTAATAGCTCACTCATTTTGGCTGAGCAGGTCATGCATCGCATTTTGCACACTATCACTCCACTGGGAAATACCCATGCTGGTAAAAATCATCTGTTGCCGGGTGCTTCGCTTACCTTCGTTTTCCAGCACCAAAGCCAGCAGGCAGAGCTCCCCGACACACTGGAGGCGGGTGCGAACACGAAGTTTGCTGCCCCCCGCGCCGGGCTGGGCAATACCCTGGGAATAAAATGTTTTGTCTGCCGCCGCTCTCGGATCGACTATATGGACATTCGCTAACTGTGAATTCAATACTTGGCTGATTTGCTCCACCAACCAGTCCGAGGATAACTCAACCGGCAACACCGCAGCCGCTGCCAGTTGGAGCGAGGGCGCTTCAATCGTTACCCGCGTTGGGCCCGGGAGAAACGCCGCTACCAGCATGCTGCCAAAGAGGCCGCAGGTGACCAGTGACACCAGCCCCAGGCCAATGGCCGAATGACCCGTTAAGTTGCCCAACCACTCCCGGACCCTGGAGTGAACGAGGCCAGAGCGCCCATTGCGGGTCAAATCACTTGGAATATTAGGCGGAAAATCCTCGGGAGATTCTTTGCGAAAGCACGGCTGTGCCTCCCTGAGCAGCATATTACCCACCGACAGCGGAATATCCCGCGCAATGGCGCGCAGGACGTTGCGAACCTGGTGGGTATTTTCCGGCCGATCATCCGGGGCTTTCTGCAGCAAAGATGCGAGCAACTCAGACAGTGCCGCCGGTACGTACAGGGATTCGGGCCGCAGATCTTCTATCGGACGGGGTGCTCGGCCCAGCAAAGCTTCATCATCAAGCACACCCTCCGAAACGAAGGGCGCCCTACCGGTGAGCATACGATACAATAAACACCCCAGGGCAAATAAATCCGATCGCACATCAAGCGGCCTGCCCAGGTATTGCTCCGGAGAAATGCACGACAAACTGGCGGCACCCCCGGCGGTTGAGTGCAACTCTCTATCGTCCCGGGCAATCCCAAAGTCGGTGAGCTTTACCCGCCCCTGCTCGGTTATCAAAATATTGCTGGCTTTCAGATCTCCGTGGACAATACGCTGCTGCCGAGCGGCGGCCAATGCACCTGCAATATCAGTACAGATGGCCAGGATGCTGGCCAGAGAGAGCCCTCCCGCGTTGAGTAGCTCCTCCAGATCGCAACCCGGGATATACTCCATAATAAGCGCCACATGCTCATTGGCAACAATCAGATCGTGAATCTGGACCACTTTGGGACTTTGAATACTCGCCACCAGACGAGCTTCACGCAGCAAATCCTGCCTGTTATTCTTACTGCGGGGCAATTGATATATCTTGATGGCGACCCGCCTGTGCAACCTGTCATCAAAACCTAAATAAACGGACCCCTGCCCGCCTTGCTTAATCAGACGGAGAATTCGAAAGGGGCCAATGCGACTACTGCGAGGCAAGGCAATCGCCGTCCGTCACCCAGTACTTACCTTGGGCGTATTTCGAATCCTTTCTCGCAAACCCGCCCTGGAAATTCGCAGTTGTCTCGCCGCGACTGTCACATCACCATTGCATTTTTCCAGTGTCCTAAGTATTTGATCGAGAGGATACTCGCTTGCCAGACACAAACCAGGCGTCTCCGCAATGCGGCGGTACACCGCCTGCCGGGACACGACCAATTGTCGCGCCACTCTGGCCACCTCAAAGTCTGCCTGGGTAAAGCTCGACAGAAATTCTTCGTCAGAATAATGGCGCATATCTACAAGCAGTGGCTCATCCGCCACGATGTCGTCGACCGGACTACTCTTGTGAAACCAGCCTAGCACCGTGTGGGGAATGGTCACCTCCGCTTCGCTAGCCAGTGCCACCTGATGGGCAAAATTGCTCAGTTCCCTGATATTGCCAGGCCAGGCATAACAGACAAAACGATGGAATAATTCGGCCCACAGCGCGATGGTGTCTGCACCAGAATTGTCGCCGGGCAGCACATCACCATGGCTCATGGCGTGCATGTTTTTATTGAGAAATAGCCACAGCAACTCCCCCGTATCTTCCGGGTGAAGTCTCAACGGCAACAGTTTGATCTCCGCCTCGGCAAGCCGGTGGCGCAAAGCCGCCTTGAAATTACACGCCTGAGCCTCCAGCGAAGCGTCCGTCGCCGAGATAACACGAAGATCCACCGTTCGAATCGGTCCGCCGACACATTGAACCTCCCGCTGTTGCAGCACACGCAATAACTGAGCCTGTATCTCCGCTGGTATATCACCGATCTCATCCAGGAACAACGTGCCGCCCTGTGCCTGTTCGAAATAACCCACCGTTGCCCCGTCGGCACCGGTGAACGCACCCCGAGCAGTGCCAAATAGGGCTGCGGGGGCCAGGGCAGCGGGAATTGCCGCCATGTTTACCGTGATTAGCTTCTCTCCCGCCCTGGCGCTGGCGGCATGTACCGCCGCTGCGACAAGCTCCTTGCCTGTGCCGGTCTCTCCTCGAATCAGTACGTCGACATCTGCTTTTGCCAGCCGGGAAATCTGCGCTCTGAGATCACACATATAGGCACTGTTTCCCTGCAACGCCTGGCCGGGAAGCGCGACAATTGGCTTCGCGGGATAACGCGGCACACGCCTCAATAACAGCACAATCCTACCGCTCAGCAAAATCGGGACACCTTCGCTTAACCGCTCGCGAGAAAGCAGTACTTCGCCACTCAATTCGCAGCCATCAATCTGACAACGACTGGCGGAAACGCTTCGACTAAGCGTAATGGAACCCTTGGAGTAGCGCGCCTGCACTGCCTCCCTACTGAGATAGGGGTCGTCCAGGGCCCTTGCTGGCTGATCGCTGCCCACTGCCTCGAAACTGGGCGACTGGCGGCCCAATATTCTGCTGTTCTCCCCTGCCAGCTTATCAAATCGTGCAGTCTCGCCAATTCTGTTGGGATCCGGATGAAAGACGATGGTCAATAATAGAGTCTGCTCTTGGCCGCCTCGGCGCAGGGAGGCAACGACCGCCGGCAATGTGGGGTCTGTATTTTGTCGATCGGGCATAAGAGAATCCGCGTTAGTACTACAAAAGCCTAATAGGAGTTCTAAGCTTAGCATTTGTAGCGAAAAGTGAGAGCCTTGCCTGAGCGGCGGTTACTCAAGCAATGTTAAGTCCGGAGAGTACATCCCTCAGGTAGCAGCTCTCGGGGGTTTTATGCCTCGCAAGGGCGTGAAGTTCCAACCAAGCGAGGCATAAAACTGCCGGGAGCGGCGGGACGCGTCCCCTTCGCCTGATCGAGCACCCGTTAGAGCTGGCGTCAGAGCCAGTCTATAGCAGCAATACAAGTATCGATATTAATACCAGCCAGGAAATGGCACTGCGAGACAGCAGGGCTTCAATATCGGCGAGTTGGGAGGCTGCAAATTCGCCGAATGGCACCGGAGGATCGGCCTCTTTCAATTTATCCATGCCCAGGGCCGCCCTGGCGATGTTGAGTAAAACTGAGCCCGCACTCTCATCGCTATCTTGGAGACTGGCCATCAGCTTATCCCGGCTGAGGATAAAGTCCCCCGCCAGGGTGAAGGTCGCCGTCAGCAGCCGCACCGGAATCCAGTCAACATAGTAAAGTACGCGTTTCGCCACATCTCCCTCGGCTGTGGGCGCACTCAAATGCAATAGTCTGTAGGCCAGAGCGCCCTCGGGTCCCAGAACAACAAAATAAAATAGCACGGCAAACCAGCGCTGATAGCCCTCGTAAAGCAGGCAGCGTTGTATCTGCAACTGAAATTCCGCGATAGATGCAGGCCCCTCGTCACTCGGCTCGTAGGCCAGATCACTTTGTGCGTTTAAATAGGCACCTTCAAAATCTTCGCTCTGGCAATAGGATCGGTAGCGAGCCAGGAGGGCCTGAAAATCTCCTCTGCCCAGGGAATATAATAAGATAAATGCCGTGCCGGCTATCCACCCAAGACCGAAAAATAACGGCTCCAGCAGGCTCAGAAACACGCTGGCGCCCACGATGGGCAAGCCAATGGACACCAGCAACACTGCGGTTGGAGTCCATCCGAGCCCACCAATAGTGGATCGAAGGTTCGCGAACCACTGATCATAATGTATACGATCACCCGAGCCCCAAACCTGCAACAACAATAGCGCGATGATCATTGCCAAAAAATTCATGTCCGGTCTCCTGTATCCGCCAGCGAAATGCGATAGCGATGCCAGTCAAATGACGGGCCGGGGTCAGTTTTCCTGCCCGGCGCAATATCACAGTGGCCGACAATGGTGTCCACATTTAGCTGGGGAAACTCCTCCAACAACATTGCCGTCACATCACCTAACACCTCGTATTGAATATCGGAATAAGGGTCATCGTCAGTCCCCTCCATTTCAATGCCAATACTGAAATCATTGCAGTCCCGACGTCCCTCAAAGCAGGATTTTCCGGCGTGCCATGCCCGATCCTCCATACTAACAAATTGTAGCAGTTCCCCCGTACGGCGTATGAGTAAGTGAGAGGACACCTCCAGCCCCGCGATTTCCAGGAAATACTCGTGTGCATCGGTATCGAGAGCGTTGGTAAAAAAATGCTCAATGAAATCTCCACCATATTGGCCCGGCGGTAAAGAAATGCTGTGAATAACCAGCAAAGCAATCTCGGCGCCGCAGGGGCGCGCACCACAGTTGGCGGACGGCACGCATCTGGCCTGCACTATCCAACCATTTTCAAGCGTATATGGCATACGCCATCCTATCGGTATTCAGGGGCCTGGTAAACGAAGACAGCATTTGCACGGTGCGTAGAAATGCGCGGAAATACCGTCGAGAGCTGGTATAATTCGGCTTTACATTTTTACTACCAATGACCGCATGCCAGATAATCCGACAGAATCCCGTTTTGCCCCCGAACGACTTATCGTCGATCAACAAGACATTACCGCCAACGTGCGCACTGCATTGGCGGAGGACCTTGGAACCGGTGATATTACCGCTGGCTTAATTCCCATCGACACCACGGCGACGGCGCGAATCATCAGCCGGGAGCAGGGGATTATTTGCGGTCGGGCCTGGGTGGATGAAGTGTTCCTGCAGATAGACCCCGACATTGATCTGGCCTGGCTGGTGGAGGACGGTCAGTCTATCGCGCCCGGTGAAGCCCTGTTTACCGCCCATGGATCGGCCAGGGGCCTACTGAGCGCGGAGCGCTGCGCATTAAACTTTTTGCAGTTGTTATCCGGAACCGCCACGGCCTGCCAGCGCATGGCCGATATTGTGGCCGGCACCGGTGTGAGGCTACTGGACACCCGCAAGACTATTCCCGGGCTGCGGGTAGCACAAAAGTATGCGGTAAGCTGCGGCTCCTGTTACAACCATAGAATGGGCCTGTACGACGCATTCCTGGTCAAGGAAAACCACATACACGCCTGCGGCGGCATTGCCCAGGCAGTCTCCCGGGCCCGCGAATTGGCCCCGGAGAAATTGTTGGAGGTCGAAGTCGAAAACCTTGTTGAATTGGAGCGGGCACTGGCAGCGGGATGTGATCGCATCATGCTGGATAACTTCACCCTGGAGCAAATGGGCGAGGCGGTAAAGTTGACCGCCGGTAAAACAGCGCTGGAAGCCTCCGGCAACGTCACTGCAGCCACCTTGCGGGCCATCGCGGACACCGGTGTCGACTACATTTCCATCGGTGGGCTAACCAAGGACTGCACTGCGCTGGATTTATCGATGCGGCTGTTATAGCAGAGGCCTGTCACTGACAATAACACCGTTGTTATCGGCGTAGACATAGTCCCCGGCGTTTATCTCAACACCGCCAAACTTAACTGCAATATCACGCTGACCCACTCCCAGTTTTTCTGTCTTGAGCGGGCATTGCCCCAGCGCCTGCACACCTAACTCAATGCCGGCTATCTCATCCACATCGCGAATCGCGCCGTTGATAATTAGACCCGCCCAACCGTTGGCTGCGGCTTTCTCGGCCAGCATATCCCCCAGCAGGGCCCGGCGCAGCGAACCACCTCCATCGACAACAATCACTCGACCCAGGCCGGGTTCGGCGACCAGACTTTTGACCAGGGAGTTATCCTCATGACATTTGATGGTCACAGCTTCACCGGCGAAACGGTCTATGGCCCCATAGTTTGAAAACTGCAGTTCGATGGCCCTTACCGCCCCGTGGGTATCGCTCAAATCCGGGGTGGATATTTTACTCATTTAGGGAACCTGTCACTATTTTGGCGCCAGGAGTATAATTCTCCCGAGAGATAACTGCTATCATTATCATTCATTGTATGAATACGTAGAGACCCCCTTTGTGAATATCAACCGAATCGATCTCAATCTATTGGTCTATTTCGATGCCCTC
>SMVB01087753.1_pt1 | contig 23564 bp, 18 predicted proteins | sample 2456461 | NCBI WGS metagenome assembly SMVB01 (sample SAMN11095934, study PRJNA526329) | marine sediment metagenome | biome: Marine sediment; feature: Surficial sediment; material: Deep marine sediment; isolation source: Hadal surficial sediment | place: Pacific Ocean | collected 2014-05 | depth...
AAGAAGAGGAATTCGTCTTGGCTAACATGCATCAGCTCCTGAAGACGATGATCGAGAAGGGCGCAAGCGATCTTCATATCACGACCGGGTCACCGCCGCAGCTCCGTATCGACGGCAAGCTGCATCCGCTCAAGATGCCGCCCCTGGCTTCCCAGGAGACGAAGCAGCTCTGTTATTCCGTACTCACGGACGCGCAGAAACATCGATTCGAGGAGACGAACGAGCTCGACCTTTCGTTCAGTGTCCAGAAGCTCTCGCGTTTTCGAGGCAACGTCTTCGTACAGCGCGGCAACGTTGCGGGGGCCTTTCGCGCGATCCCCTTCAAGATCTTGACCTTCGAGGAACTGGGCGTTCCGCCGATCGTGGCGGAGCTCGCCAAGAAGCCTCGTGGTTTGATCCTCGTTACCGGCCCGACGGGTTCGGGCAAGTCGACGACGCTCGCGAGCATCATCGACACCATCAACCGCGAGCGGAACGAACACATCATCACGATCGAGGACCCGATCGAATATTTGCACCCCCACAAGGGCTGCATCGTCAACCAGCGCGAGATCGGGTCGGATACCGAATCGTTCAAGGCGGCGCTCAAATATATCCTCCGCCAGGATCCAGACGTCGTGCTGATCGGGGAGCTGCGTGATCTCGAGACGATCGAGGCTGCGCTGACCGTTGCGGAGACCGGCCATCTCGCCTTCGCGACGCTGCACACGAACTCTGCGATCCAGACGATCAACCGAATTGTCGACGTCTTTCCTCCCTATCAGCAGTCACAGATTCGGCAGCAACTCTCCTTCGTGCTCGAAGCGGTGATGTGCCAGACGCTGTTGCCGCGTGCCAACGGACCGGGTCGGGCGCTCGCGCTCGAAGTGATGATACCGAACACAGCGATCCGCGCCCTGATGCGCGATGACAAGATCCACCAGATCTACTCCTCGATGCAGATGGGGCAGGGCAAGTCGGGCATGCAGACGATGAATCAATGTCTGGCGACGCTCGTGACGCGACGGCACGTCGATATCGAGGTGGCCAAGGGCCGAAGCCCTGACGTCGAGGAATTGCAAGCGCTGATCAACAAGGGGCCGGCTGCGATGTCGGCCGCGGGTGGCCGTCGCCCGGGGCCGACTTGAGCGTGATCCAAGATTTCGATGACGCTGCGGAACTGCACGACGTGATCGCGGGAGACTGATTGATGCCTATTTTTCTTTGGAATGCGAAGACGCGTTCGGGCGACAAGAGATCGGGAGAGGTCGAAGCGGCGACCTCTGAAGCCGTTGCGTTGCACGTCAAGAACATGGGGCTCATTCCCGGCAAGGTCAAAGCGAAGCCGAAGGACATCTCGGAGATCTTCCCCTTCCTCGCGCCGAAGGTCACGATCAAGGATCTCGTCGTCTTCACGCGCCAGTTCGCTGTGATGGTCGATGCGGGGCTGCCCCTTGTGCAGTGCCTGCAGATTCTGGCTGACCAGCAGGACAACGTCACGTTCAAAAACGTGCTTCGACAGGTGCGGAGTGATGTCGAATCGGGTTCGACCTTCGCGGAGTCCCTCGCCAAGCATCCCAAGGTCTTCGATGATCTCTTCGTCAATCTGATCGCGGCCGGTGAAGTCGGCGGCATTCTCGACACGATTCTCAATCGACTCGCAATTCAGCTCGAGAAGCAGGAAAAGCTGCGCAGACAGCTCAAGGGCGCCATGGTCTACCCGGCCACGGTTTCCGTGATCGCGATGGCTTGTATCGTGCTGCTACTCGTCAAGGTGATCCCGGTTTTCGAACAGATGTTCGCCGACTTCGGCGGTACGCTCCCCGGTCCCACACAGATGGTGATCGCGATCAGCAACTGGATGCAGGCCTATATCGGCTACGCGTTGACGGGCATCTTCGTGTTCTCCACGGCCTTCGGTCAAGCACGCATGCGGAGTCGCAAGTTTCGGTATCAGACCGACGCCATCGCTCTCGGTCTACCGATCTTCGGCAACATCATCAAGAAGGTCGCGGTTGCTCGCTTTACGCGAACGCTCGGCACGATGATCTCCTCGGGTGTTCCGATTCTCGATGGTCTCGACATCGTGGCGAAGACCGCGGGCAACATGCTCATCGAAGAAGAACTCCAGGCGACACGCCAGGCAATCTCGGAGGGCAAGACGATCGCCGAGCCGCTCAGGGGATCGAAGATCTTCCCGAGTATGATGGTCCAGATGGTCGCGGTGGGCGAGGAGACGGGCTCGATGGAAATCATGCTCAACAAGGTCGCGGACTTCTACGACGACGAAGTCGACACCGCCGTCGGCGCCCTGACCGCGATGCTCGAGCCGATCATGATGGTGTTCATGGGGGGGGCCATCGGCACGATCCTGATCGCCATGTACCTGCCGATCTTCACGATCGCCGACACCATCCAGTGAGCCACACCGGACCCGCACCGCAACGGTGCGCTCACGGTGTGGAGAAGGCTGCGGAGCAGAGGGGCGGGTGAGAGTGGGCCTTTCGGACGCAATCCGCGTCGATGCCAAGACGCGTACGAGGCTGGGATGGTTGCTCGGCGCGCGACTGCTGCTCGCCGGTTTGAGTCTGGGGCTGGCGGTCACGATCGACCGGATCGTCGGCGACCCGACGGGGCCAGGGATCTGGGGCGTCTACTGGACGGTCGCAGCAGCCTTCATGGCGACGATCGTCTCCGCTTGTATGGTCGATCGCACCCGGAATCCGGCCCGATTCGCGACGGTTCAGGTGGGGATCGACGTCGCGATCGTGACCTCGCTCGTCTATTTCTCCGGCGCCAACGAGTCGGTCTTCACCTTCCTTTATGCGTTGGTGGTGCTCTATGGCGCGCTTCTTCTCGACCGCAACGCCGTGGGACTCAGCTCGGGCCTCGCGGCCCTGGGCTACGGGTTCGTGCTCTTCGGGTCGGAGCTGGGTTGGCTGCCTCCGATGGGGGCCGAAGGTTCCCGGCCGCTGCTGCTGCTGGGAGCCTATTGGGGCTTCTACGCCGGCGCGCTCCTCATGCTCGGCATGCTGGCCAATACGCTTTCCGCCGAGCTGCGACGGACGGGAGCCGCGCTCGATCGCCGAACCACGGATCTTCGTCGACTCCGCGATCTCCATCTTCGTACGGTCGAGAGCATGGGCAGTGGGCTGCTCACGACGGACGAATCGGGCTGCATCACGTCCTTCAATCCCGAAGCCGAGCGCATCACCGGGCTTTCGGCGACCGCGGCGGCGGGGCAACCGCTCGAGCAGCTGATTCCCGGGGCCAGCGAAATCGTTCGCAATGGCTTTGCCGGGCGCGGTGGCGAGCAGGGGGTCCGGGGCGATCGTCTGGGCTACCAAAATCTGAGAGGTGATGACCTCTTCCTCGGGCTGGGCGCTTCGACCCTGCGAGACGAGGAGGGTGAGCCGGTCGGCCACGTCGTGATTTTTCAGGACGTGACCGGGGTCGTGGCGATGGAGCAGGAGCTGAGACAGTCGGAACGACTCGCCGCCGTGGGCGAGATGGCTGCGCGGATGGCGCACGAGATTCGCAATCCATTGGCCTCGATTTCGGGCAGCGTGCAAGTCCTGCAAAGCGCTCCCGATCACCCGCGAGACGAATCGGAGCATGCGCGGCTGATGGATATCGTGGTTCGGGAGGTCGATCGCCTGAATCATCTGATCAGCGATTTCCTTCGATATTCCCGCCCCGCGCGGACCAAGCCCGAGCCCGTCCATCTGGCTCGCCTGATCGAGGAGGTCTCCGAGATGAACGGTACTCGGGTCAGCGAGGGCGTGGAGGTTGAGCTCACACTGGATCCCGAGGTTGTCGTGATGGCGGATCCCTCGCAGCTGACGGCGGTGGTCTGGAACCTCTGGAACAACGCGATCGAGGCGATGGATGGGGTGGGGCGCCTCTCAGTCCGGGTTTTACGGGTCAGGGGGGATGCCGCTCAAGAGCCCGAGCTCTTGGACCGTAAGGGAGAGGGTGGGGGGGCTGCGGCAGGGCCGCGGTCCGCCTGCACGGCTGTGCTCGAGATCGAGGATACGGGGCCGGGTATTTCGCCCGAGATCCAGGAGATGATCTTCGAGCCCTTCTATACGACCAAACGGGATGGAACTGGATTGGGGTTGGCGACGGTGCAGCGACTCGTGGAACAGCATGGGGGTTCGATTCAAGTGTCGAGCCAGCTCGGTAGCGGAACGTGCTTTCGTGTCTTTCTCGCCTGCGCGGAGCCGGTCTGATGGCAGAACCCAAGGCACGGATTCTCGTCGTCGACGACGAACAGAGCATGCGGGAGTTTCTCGAGATCTTCCTGCGTCGCGAAGGGTATGACGTCCAAACGGCCTCCGATGTCGATACGGCCATCGTGTATCTGGAATCGGACGAGATCGACCTGGTCATCACGGACATGCAGATGCCGGAAAAGACCGGGCTCGATCTGATCCTGGCGGCGCATGAGGTTGCACCCGAGGCTGCCGTGATCGTAGTCACCGCCTTCGGAAGCACAGACAGCGCGATCTCCGCGATGAAGGAGGGCGCGTATGACTACCTGACCAAGCCCTTCAAGGTTGACGAACTGAAAATCGTGATCGAGAAGGCACTCGAGAAGAAGCTCCTCGCGAACGAGAATCGACGGCTCCGGCAGGAGCTGCGCAGTCAGTCACGCGACCGAACGCTGATCGGACACAGTCGCGTGATGCAGGAGGTCTACGACCTGATTGCCCTGGTCGCCGAGACGAAGACCAACGTGCTCGTCTCGGGTGAAAGCGGCACCGGCAAGGAATTGGTTGCACGCGCGATTCACGAACAGGGTGGCCGGCACGACAAACCCTTCGTTGCGATCAACTGCGGCGCGATTCCGGAAAACCTGCTCGAGAGTGAACTCTTCGGCCACGTGAAGGGCGCCTTCACCGGTGCAGTCCAGACCAAGGAAGGTCTCTTCGAAGCGGCAAGCGGGGGCACGCTCTTTCTCGATGAAATCGGGGAGCTCTCCCAGCCGCTTCAGGTCAAGCTGCTGCGTGCGTTGCAGGAGAAGACTATTCGACGCGTGGGAGACACCGCTGACCGCAAGATCGATGTGCGCATCGTTTCGGCGACCAACCGCCGCCTCGAGGACGAAGTGGCCGAGGGGCGATTTCGTGAGGACCTCTATTATCGACTGAATGTCATCCAGCTGACATTGCCTCCTCTGCGCGAGCGCATCGAAGACATCCCGCTTCTGGCGCAGCATTTCATCCGACGCTTTGCGGACGAACTCGGAAAGGACGTCGAGGGGATCGACGCGGCCGTATTCGAAGTGCTCTCGACCTACGCGTTCCCGGGCAACGTTCGCGAGCTCGAGAATCTCGTCGAGCGTGCGGTGGCGTTGTCGCATGACTCCGTGATCGGGTTGGACCTGCTTCCACCAGCGGTCACCGCGGTCCGCGCGTCGCAGACCGCCCCTCGCATCACGGCGAAGGGCATCGATCTCGAGGACGTGGTCGCAGACTATGAACGTTCACTGCTCGTGGAGGCGCTGGTCCAGAGTGGTGGCGTGAAGAAGCGCGCCGCTCGTCTGCTCCGCATCTCGTTCCGATCATTCCGATATCGACTGGAGAAGCTCGGGGTCGAGGATCCCAAGCGCGAGGCCTGAGCGTGGGGACTCGGCATGGCGTCCAGGCCGAGGTGCTCCTCTCACTGGTCCTGGTGATGGTGACCGGGACGGGCCTGCTTGCCGGTGTCTTCCTCGAGATCAATCGCGCCCGGATCGAGAGTCTGCATGGACTCCTCGGGCAGGGATTCGTGGCGCAGACGCGGGACCCCTCCTTCGAAGTCCGTCCGAGTGAGATCGGAATCTGGTGGCGAATCGATGGCGAGGGTCGCAGCTCGGCCCTCCGTGAGTCGGCTGAACCCATCGATCCCGGCACTCTGGAGCTGGCCGCCGAGGTGGCGGAACTCGGGGAACCGGTGGTTCGGTCCGGGGCCCCGTGGACGCCGATTCGATTCGCAGCGCCGCGCACGCTGGGAGCCGGTGTGATCGCGGGGCGGATCGATGCGCCGGTGTCGGGGGGCGTGGTTCTCGTTCTGTTGGTCACCGACGTCCTGATCTTCTGTCTCTTCGGAGTCACGCTACTTCGCCGTCGCATCGTGGGGCCCCTGCACCGCCTGGCGCGTGGGGTTCGAGAGATCGGCGACGGCGATCTACCGGCAACGTTGCCCGTGGAAGGGGTGGGCGAGATCGCAGAACTCGGAGCCGCCTTCAACGAGATGCAGGCGGCGCTGGCGATCCGAGCAGGAGCGCTCGAGAAGGCGGTTCTCGAGCTGCGTACCGCGAATACGAGTCTCGTTCAGGCTCGCGTGGGCCTCGACCGGGCCGAGCGCCTCGCCATGGTGGGATCCCTCGCCGCGGGGATTGCACACGAAGTCGGGAACCCGATGGGTGCGCTGTTGGCCTTCCTCGACGTCGCAGCCCGGGACGAGGGTCTGGGCGAAGAGGGCAGGCGGTGCCTCGCGCGGGCGAGTGAACAAGGGGAGCGCGTCCGGTTGATCCTCCGCCAGCTGCTCGATTTCTCGCGACCGCCGCGTGTGGAGCACGGGCCGATCGAACTCGTTTCGATCGCTCGCCAGGTCGTGGAACTCGTTTCCGCCCAGCAGGCCTTCGCCGACATCGAATTCAGCGTCGAGGCGGAGGAGGGCGTGGGGTTTGCGATGGGCGATGCGAGCCTGGCCTCCCAGATCCTGCTGAATCTCGCGATCAACGCGGCCTCGGCGCTCGAGGGAGCTTCGTCGCGTCGCGTGTGCATTCAGGTCGCCGAGGACCGTGCTGGGCGGCGAGCCGGCGACGGGAGTCCGGAGCATGCAGCGGCGATTCCCGACTCACGCGTGGACTCGATCGTGTGCCGGGTCGGCGACTCGGGGCCCGGTGTTCCGCCAGACGAGTCGGGTCGAATCTTTGATCCCTTCTTCACGACCAAGGCGCCGGGAGAGGGCACGGGCCTGGGCCTGGCCAATGCGCGCCGGTTCGCCGAGGAGATGGGCGGTAGCGTCGAACTCGATGCGGAGCCTTGTGTACTCGGAGGCGCGCTCTTCCACTTCCGGATGCCGTGCCAGTTGAAGACACGTCCGAGCGAACTCGAAGCGATGGCGGTGCGGGGTGGGGCGCGTTAGTCGCGGAGCCCGTAGTCCTTGATCTTGTAGAGCAGGGCGCGATGACTGATTTCGAGAAGCTTGGCCGCATGCGTGCGATTGCCGCCAGTTCTTTCGAGTGCCTTGCGGATGAACTGCGCCTCGACTGCCTGGCGCGCGCGTTTCAGGCAGAGATCCTCGTGCGGGTCGGCTTCCGACTCGGCGCCCGAGGTTGGTTCGGAGACGACGACCTGGGTCAGGGCACTCACTTCGATCACATCGCCATCGGTCAGGATCATCGCCCGTTCGATCAGATTTTCGAGCTCGCGAATATTGCCGGGCCATCGGTAGTGGACGAGCAGGCTGAGCGCTTCGTCACTGACCCGATACACATTCTTCCCGAGGCTGTCGCGAAAGCGCGCAAGGAAATGATCGACGAGAAGTGGAATATCCTCGCGTCGATCGCGCAGGGGTGGAATCTCGAGGCGAACGACATTCAGACGGTAGAAGAGGTCCTCGCGGAAGCGCTTCTCCGCAATCTCACGGGTCAGATCCCGGGCGGTTGCGGCGATGACGCGGACGTCCACCTTCACGGTCTTCGTTTCGCCGACCGGCCGGATCTCTTCTTCCTGGATGGCGCGAAGCAGCTTCACCTGGAGCGAAGTCGGGAGTTCGGCGATTTCATCGAGGAAGAGGGTGCCCTGGTCGGCTTCGACGAAGAGGCCCCGATGCGCCCGATTCGCTCCGGTGAACGCGCCCTTGGCGTGGCCGAACAACTCGCTCTCGAGCAGGTTTTCGGGGATCGCGCCGCAGTTGATCGCAACGAAGGGTCGTTCGCGACGCGGGGATTGCTGGTGGATCGCTCGAGCGATGACCTCTTTGCCCGTCCCGCTCTCTCCGGTGACGAGCACGGTCGATTTGTAGGCGGCGGTTCGTTCGAGCATCTCGAGCAGATCGATCATCCCGTCCGACGCCGCAACGATCGCGCGCTCGCCGTGCGTTCGGGACATATCACGCTGGAGGAGTTCGTTGTGGCGCCGCAGCTGTTCGCGCTCGTGCGCCTTCCGCAAGGTGAGGCGGATTTCAGCCGGCTGGAAGGGTTTTGCGAGGTAGTCATAGGCCCCGCGCTGAATCGCCTCTACGGCGAGATCCTCGGTTCCGTGGGCGGACATGAGAATGATCGGAACACCCGGGAGCTGGCGGGCGATCTGCGGGATCAGCTCGAATCCGTCGAGCCCCGGCATGCGTAGGTCACATAAGACGACGTCGACGCTGGAGGCTGAGATGACTTCGAGAGCCGCTTCGCCGCAATCGGCGGACAGCACGCCGTATCCCTCCGCGGACAGGATCAACTCCAGGCTTTCGCGGAGGGCGGCGTCATCGTCGACGATGAGAATTCGATCGAACACGGGTTTGACATCGGTCTTCGGAGCGCTGCCCTGAAACGAATTGCACGCTGGGAAAACGCTACACGGCCTCGAGAGCCCTGCGATGGGGTTGCGCCTTTATCAGATGTGATCCGCCGCACAAGGATGTCGCGCCGAGGTGTCTCAAGTCCCTGAATCTCCGGTCCGATAGGCCAAGAGTCGGACTCGACCAGGGTGGAACGAGCCGCGGAGGATGATCGGTGGGCAGCAATCAGGTTCAGAGGTTCAGAGAGAACCTCATGATGAGCAAGGCAGAACTCGCGCGGAAGGCCGGTCTTTCCACGCTGACGATCGACCGGGTCGAGGCGGGACGGCCGTGTCGTCTCGATACGAAGCGGAAGATCCTGCTGTCTCTCGGTCTCAAGGTCTCCGACAAGGACCGGGTATTCGGCTTCTTGGACGCACCGGACAGGCTCGAAAAACCGGACGATTCCGGCTTTTCGGGTTTCCGGCAATAGGATCGCGGAGGGAATCCTCGGGATGAAGTTTTCGCTACCGAGTTTCGGCAAAGCATCGGTCATTGGCCTCGACATCGGCTCGAGTTCGGTGAAGGCCGTCGAGATCGTCCAGAAGACGAGGGACAAGGGCTTCGAGTTCCGTTCCTTCGGCCAGGCATCGCTCGCCTCCGAAGCGATCGTGCAGGGTGCATTTCTCAACTCCAGCGCGATCGTCGACGCGATCCGCGAGGCGATTGACAACGGCAAGATCGGCACGAAGGATGTTGCGGCTGCGGTTTCCGGACATTCCGTGATCGTCAAGCGGGTCACTCTTCCCGAGATGACGCGGGAAGAGCTCGAAGACCAGATCCAGTGGGAAGCCGAGCAGTACATCCCCTTCGACGTCAACGAGGTCAATCTCGACTTCCAGATTCTCGACTCGAACGAAGACGAAGGCCAGATGGACGTCCTTCTCGTCGCAGCGAAGAAGGATCTGATCGACGATTACTTTCAAGTGATCACGGAGGCCGGGCTGAATCCGGTCGCGATCGACGTTGCTGGCTTCGCGGTTCAGAACGCCTACGAGATCAACTACGAACAGGACCCCGACGCCGTTACGGCACTCGTGAATATCGGGGCCCAGGTCGTGAACATCAACGTGCTTCGCGGCGGTATCCCGGCGTTTACCCGGGACATCATGACCGGCGGGGCCCAGTACACGGAAGAGATCCAGAAGGCGCTCTCGATTTCCTTCGAAGAAGCCGAGCGCATCAAGATCGGTGGCACGCCGGATGAGGACGGACAGGTTCAGGAGGTGATTCCGCAAGAGGTCGAACAGGCCATGCGGAGTGTCTCGGAGACCGTGATCGGTGAAATCTCGCGATCTCTCGATTTCTTCGCGGCGACCTCCGAGGACGCTCGCATCACGAAGGTGCTGCTCTCGGGTGGCGGTTCGAAGATCTCCGGGTTCGCAGAGGCGTTCAAGGAACGAACGGGGATCGATACGGGATTGATGAACCCGTTGGCGCACATGCTGCCGAGCAAGGGAGTCGACACCGAGTACCTCGAGACCATGGGGCCGCTGCTCTCGGTTGCTATTGGGCTGGCCACCAGGAGGGTCGACAAATGATGATGGAAATCAACCTGCTCCCGCACCGCGAGGCGCGGCGTGCAGCAGACCTTCGAGAGACCGTCGCAGTCCTGCTTCTCGGACTCGTCATCGTCGGAGGGGGGATCTTCTTCACGGACAAGAGCGTGAAGAACGATCTTGCGAATGCCAAGTCGAACGTGACACAGCTCGAAGCCGATATCGAGCGCTACAAGCCGCAACAAGAGCTCGTGAAGCATTTCAAGAAACAGAAGAAGCAGCTTCAGAATAAACTCAACATCATCGACAGCCTGGAACAGGCGCGCAACGGTCCGGTTCGAATCCTCGATGAGCTTTCGAATAACGTACCGGATCGCCTCTGGCTCACCGCAATCAAGACGAAGGGCAAGGGCATCAAGCTCGAAGGACAGAGCCTGGACACGGGCGTCGTTGCTGACTTCTTGCGCAGCCTGAATGAGTCGCCCTTCTTCGTCAATGTGGATCTCGACAAGACGTCTCGTGGCAAGGTCGTCGCGGGCGTTCGCCTCGTGAACTTCGTGATTCGCGCAGACATGCGGTCGCCGGTCGCCAAGACCGAAGCGGCATCCTGATTCGGAGGGAAGAATGGCCCTGGACATCAATATCGATTTCGACGAAAAGCTCGAGCAGCTCGCCAAGGTTCCGAAGGGAATCCGATTGGCAGTGGTGTTCGTCATGCTCGTGTCGATCGTCGCGGGATACTGGTATCTCTCCTACCAGCCTACTCGAGAACACCGCAGGGAACTGGTGGTCAAGGCGCAGGAACTTCAGAGAAACCTGAACAACGCACGGACCGTTGCAAATAACGTCCCCGGATTCGAAGCCGAGGTGGCGGGATTGCAACGTGATCTGGACCTCGCTCTGAAGCAGCTTCCGAATCGGAAGCAGTTCGAGGATCTGCTGCAGGACATCAGCACGGCGGGCAAGAAGGTCGGTGTCTCTCTCAAGTCGATTGATCGATCCAAGGAGATCAATCGGAACTTCTACGCCGAGGTGCCCTTCAAGCTGGAGATCGAAGGTTCATACCACGATCTGGCTCGGTTCTTCGAGATGCTGGCCAACCTGCCACGAATCGTGAATATCGGCGCGCTCGACATCCAGGTCGCCAAAGAAAGCCAGGCGGGTACACGACTCAAGGTTTCGGGCAAGGCGACGACGTTCCGATTCCTCAGTGACGAGGCTTGATTCATGGTTGTGCGAGCCGAGGGGCGGGGAGCTGTGATGCAAAGGAAATGGGCGGTGGTGCTTCTGGTCGCTGTGACACTCATCTTGACGATGACGGGTTGCGGCGAAGAGGAGCAGACGAATACGCCGGGGGTGGCTGAGTTTGAGGCCGAACGTGCGGCGCTCGCGAATCGCGACAAGTCGGGAAAGAAGGCCAGGAAGAAGAAGGCCAAGTCGGCGAAGAAGGCTCCGAAGGCTATCGCTGGGGTTGGTTACGCATCGGGCGAGCGGGACTATTTCTACGATCCGCGCGGCAAGCGCGATCCGTTCCGTTCGATTCGTTTCGTCGATAGCGATTCCGAGAAAAGGGATTTCGGTCCGCTCGGAGATTTCGAGCTTGGACAGCTCGAATTGCAGGCTGTGATCTGGGACGCGTCGAATCCGCGCGCCCTGATCCTCGACCCCGGAGGCCGCTCGTACATCGTTCGAGAAGGGGCCGCGATCGGGAAGAATAATGGTCAGGTGATTCACATTGGCGACAACCTCGTTCTCGTCAAAGAGACGTACGAAAATTTCGCAGGTGAGCGGACGACGAAGGACGTTGAATTGCGCATTCGTTTGAGCCAGGGAGGGTGAGCTCGATGGTCGATCCGAAGAACGGATGGCTTGTTGTTGGAATCCAGAGCGTGGTAGCAGCGATCGTTGTGGCCATTTTCGTGATGGGTTGTGCTTCGCCGCATTCGCCTAACGGTGTTGAGGCGGGCTCGATGGTTCAAACGATCGGGGATGTTTCAGTCGCCCGGGACGGAGATGCCAGCATCATCCGCCTCGAGGGTTTGGTGGATCCGATCTACTCGGTCACGACACCCGACGATCCGAATCTGATCGTGGTGGATCTGGTCGGGGTCGAAACGGCTCATGCCGAGAGCGGGATGGGCGCCGGAGGAGACGAGGCGCGGCAGATCGCGGCCTACGACGGTGTCGTGGACCTGGTAACGCTCTCGACCTTCGACGAGGAAGGGGGCACGCCGTTGACTCGCGTGGAGATCGTGATGGCGGATGCGGGTGTGGCAGAGGTCTTCTCGACCGACCGTGGTCTGGAGATCCGAGTCTCGCCCAGCGCCGTCGATCCGGAGCTCGGCGAGAAGCTCGATGTCACTGCGGACTGGGGCGACGAGTTGGTCGCGACCGAAACCGAGCCCTGGCAGGCCATCGAAGATTCCGAGACCGGGTCGGACATGAATTCCGCGCCAATGGATGATGTGCTGCCGGTCGTGGCGCTCGAACCTCCGCCGGCTGCGAAGCAACTGACGGGCGTGTCGGCACAGGTCACGGACGCGGGTGTCCTGGTGGCGCTCGAGGCAGACGGCGGCATCGGTGTCATCGAATCCTTTACGCTCGAAGATCCCGAGCGGCTGGTGATTGATCTTCCGGGCCTGACCGCAGGGACCGGCGTCGGCAATGTCAGTGTCGATTCCAACCTGGTGAGCGGGATCCGCGTGGCGGGCCACCCGGACAAGGTCCGTGTGGTGATCGATGGCGGTGTTGCTGCAGCCGGCTTCCAGGGACGCCAGCTGATGCCCGGGACTCGAGGTATCTGGATCGCGATCGGAGACGGCGCGGGACTCAGCCAGGCGCTGAACGAGGCGCTTTCGGCCTCGGAATCGGCCTGGGTCGCGAGTGCGACGCCCGTTCCCGACCCGGAAGGTTCGGTCGAGGAAGTCGTAACGGTTGAGGAAGTCGTGGCGGTCGAAGAGGACGTGGATGACTTCCCCGCGGCGCCTGCGATGGCGACGTTGGAAGACCAGACCTTCGAGGCCATGGCGGAGGAAACCGTCGAAGTCGTCGAGGAGGCGCTTTCGATGGCCGCCTTCGAAATGGCCGAGATTTTCGGTCTTCACTACGAACGGTCCGAGGGACTCGATCGCACGGCGATCCTCGCGGACGATTCGGTGCCCTATACGCTGAGCTCGCCGGACGCGACGACCCTGGTCGTCCGCATCCCGAACGCTCGAATCAGTGAATCGGCTTCGGATCGGATCTTCCCCAAGGCGGGGGGGCCGATCTCGTTGATCCACGCTTTCCAGCAGCCCGAAGTGGAAGTGCCGGAAGTGCGCGTGGTGTTCACGCGGGCGCCGAACCAGAAACCGGTCGTGAGCCGACGGGGCTCGATGATCTTTATCGACTTCGCCGATCTCGGTGTCGCCGCAGCGCCTCCGCCGGCCTTCCCGAATGCGGGGGCGACGGATGAACTCATGCCCATGAATGCGCCGGCGAACTTGGCGACGTCAACCTCTCCGGCACCTTCGATGACTCCGACCCTGGACGACGAGCCGACCGAGCAAAGCGCCGACGAAGGCCTTTCGACGGACGCGGTCGCTGGGGTCGACACGATGTCGCCGGCGGCCATGGCCGTGGATGAGGTGGAGGGGACTGCGATCTTGCCGAGCATGGAGATGGTCGAAATGGCGTCGGATCTACCCCCGATGCTCGATGGGACAGAGCCCGCTTCCATGTGGGATGAGCCGTTGGCGGCGGCTCCGGCGGCGGTCGAGGTTCCGGCGGCGATCGAAGTGCTCGAAGAGGGCGGCTTGATCGACGGCAAGGAGTATCGCGGTCGGCGCGTGTCGCTCGATTTCAAGGACGTGGCGATTGCCGACGTGCTGCGGCTGATTGCCGAGGTCAGCGACCTCAACATCATCGCCGGCGACGAAGTCTCCGGCAACGTGACGATTCGCCTGGTGGAGGTGCCCTGGGATCAGGCCCTCGACGTGATCCTCATGACCAAGGGCCTCGGATTCCTCCGGGTGGGCAACGTGCTGCGGATCGCTCCGACGGACATACTCAAGGCCGAGGAAGAGGTTCGACTCCAGGAGCGCCGCAACAAGGAGAGGCTCGAGGATCTCGAGGTCAAGCTCCTGCCCGTGAACTACGCCGCGGTGAAGGACATGGAAGGGCTGATCCGACGACTGCTGTCGGCTCGTGGCACGGTGAACATCGACGAGCGCACCAACACCCTCATCATCAAGGACATCAGCTCCGTGATCGACGAGGCGAGTGCGCTGATCGCGGCCATCGATACCCAGACGCCCCAGGTGATGATCGAAGCGAAGATCGTCGAAGCGAATCTCGATTTCACTCGTGAGCTCGGCTCGACCTGGGCCGCCCAGACGCAGCGATTTGTCGATCCCTTCGATCCGACGACGCAGCGGCAGGACCTGGGTACCCAGGACCTCACCTTCATCGACAACAACAGCCTGGCCTTCGGCAATCCGATCACCGCAGTCCCGACGGGCTTGTTGACGATGGGTGCCCTGATCCTCGATCAGAACTTCCGGGTCGACGTCCAGATCCAGGCGGCGGAATCGACGGGAGACGGCAAGGTCATCTCGAGTCCGCGCATCGTGACCCTCGACAATAAGCAAGCCCGCATCGAGCAAGGCGTCTCGATTCCCTTCCAGACCTTCGAAGGGGGTGATGCCAAGCTCGAGTTCATCGACGCGGTCCTGTCGCTCGTGGTGACGCCGCACATCACGGCCGACGAGAGCATCATCATGGAGATCGAGGTGACTCGAAACGCGCCGGACTCATCGGTTCCGACGTCGACGGGCTCTCCCGCGATCGCCAAGAACGTGGTCCAGACCGAGACCCTCGTGAAGGACGGTCAGACCTTGGTTCTCGGTGGCATCTACACGATCGAGAAGAGCAAGACGCAGAGTCGCGTTCCCTACCTTCACAGGATTCCGGTCATCGGGGCCGCCTTCAAGAGCAACAGTGTCGTCGATAGTCGCAAGGAGCTGCTCATCTTCGTGACGCCGCGGATCGTGCGGCTGCCGGAGATGGCTGCCAATTGATCGGGTGACCTGACAACCGGGATCCAGCGAGGTCCTGGCCGGAGAACCCAAAGACGGGGGGAGCTTGCTCCCCCCGTTTTTCTATACTGGGTCGCGTGCCGTGCAACAGCGATCCGCAGAACGGTCCCATCTATCTGGTCGGGATGATGGGCGCGGGCAAGTCGACGATCGGTCCGGGATTGGCGGCGCGACTGGGTTATGCCTTCCTGGACACCGATTCCGAGGTGGAGCGGACGACGGGACGCACGATCGTCGAGATCTTCGAGCGTGACGGGGAAGCTCGGTTCCGCGTGCTCGAGGCCGAGGTGATCGATCGGGCTTCGGAATCGGGTGCGATGGTGGTGGCACTCGGTGGGGGGGCGATCGCGCAGGCCGGAGCGGTCGATCGGCTTCTCGCACGGGGTCCCGTCGTGTTTCTGCGGGTTGCCCCGGAAATCTTGATCGAGAGAATCGGAGAGGGCTCGAGCCGCCCCCTGCTCGCCGGCCTCGATCGCGCGGGTCAGGTCGAGCGACTCGCAGCACTTCTGGCCGAACGTTTGATCCACTACGAACGGGCGAGCCTGACGGTCGATGCCTCGCAAAAGGCAGACGAGGTCGTCGAGGCAATCGTCGCCGGGCTTGCGCGGGGTTGATCGGCGCAGGAGGCGGTGGAAAGAGAGATGATCGGAAAGATGACGGCGAAGAAGTCGGCGAGCGGGTCCGGAAAGCGGAAGGAATCGAGTGGGCGTCTGACGGGGCGTGGGCGTGCGCGTGCAACGATTCCCGTATCCCTTGGCGAGCGCAGTTATTCGATCGAGCTCGGCCGGGACTGGCTGACGACGATCGGTCGACGTGTCGCCGATCGGCTCGCTGCCGAAAGGATTGCGCTGATTACCGTGCCCCCCGTCGCGCGGCGTTATGCGCCGCTGCTCACACGGGGCCTCGAAGCCAAGGGAGCACGGGTTCGACGCATCGTGGTGCCGGATGGGGATGCGAGCAAGAACCTCGGACAGCTCGCAAAGCTCTACGACGCGTTCCTGGACTTCGGGCTCGATCGTAGTTCGGCGGTCGTGACGCTGGGTGGGGGCGTGGCCGGCGATCTGGGCGGCTTTGCGGCGGCGTCCTTCTTGCGCGGGATCCCCTTTGCGCAGGTGCCGACGACGGTGTTGTCGATGGTGGATGCATCGATCGGCGGGAAGACAGGGGTGAACCTGCCCCAGGGTAAGAATCTCGTGGGTGCCTTCCATCAGCCCAAGGGGGTCTACATCGACATCGCGACGCTGCGCTCCCTCCCGCGCCGGGAGCGCGCGGCCGGGGCGGCGGAGTTGATCAAGGCCGCCGCGATCTGGGATGCAGGGTTCTTCGATTGGCTGGAGACGAGGATCGAGGCCTTCCTGGACCTGGATCCCGCCGTGGTATTGCCCGCGCTCGAGCGCGCCTGTGCGATCAAGGCGGAGGTCGTCGAGCGAGACGAGCGGGAAGCGGGGCTGCGGCGATTGTTGAATTTCGGTCACACCCTCGCGCACGCCATCGAAAAGCACGCGGGATATCACGGAATTCTGCACGGTGAGGCCGTGGCGATTGGAATGGTCTTCGCTGCGGATCGCTCTGAAGCGTTGGGGTTTGCACCCGCTGGAACTCGCGATCGACTGACGGGGCTACTCGAACGCGCCGGATTGCCGACGCAGCCGCCGGATCGGCCTCGATCTGCTTATCTATCGGCCATTGCCGTCGATAAGAAGAAACAGGGCGACAAGATTCATTTCGTAGTGCTCGGCGGGATTGGTTCGGCCAGTACCGCAGCACTGCGTCCTCGGGATATCCTTCCCACCGGATGGAGAGCCTGAGCGAGCGCGCTCGAGCGGACGGGATCTGCAGGGGGGATTCGTGGAACTGGGTGTTTCGGTATTGACGCGGCGGGAGCGACTGGAGCGGATCGCTTCGGCCGAACGCGATCGGCGCGCCGGTCGCATCGAATGGGCGATCGCGGCGCTCGGCGAAGGAGTGGAGTGGCCGGCCCGGATCGTTCTGGCGCTCGCGAAGCTCCCAGCGGACGAGGGGGACGAGACGCGCTCGGTGCTCCTGCGCAGCCTCGACGATTGGGCGGCGGAGAACGGGCTCGATCCCCTCGATGTGCCTGTGGAAGCGGAAATGGAAGTGGCCGAGCCCGAGCCCGAAGTCGGCGATCTGGATTCGCCGATTGGCCACGAGGAGTTCGAACGCGCTTTCGAACAAGCGGAAGCGCAGACCGACGAGATGCACGACGTGAATCGTGTCGCCGAGCGCGTCCTGATGGACGAGCCGGTGGGCCTCGCGGAACTCGTGGGCGACGAACTCCTGCCGATGGATCACGGTCTCGGCGAGCTGGGCGAGGGAAATCCCTCGGGCGGCGTGGTTTTGGCGACGCTGGAGAGGTGGCTGGTGAACCTGGAGGACAGCAGGGTGGGGAGGGCGCTATGAGTAGTTTCGAGGCGGTTCTTCAATCGATCGTGGACGAATGCGGCGGCGGCTGGGGCGCGGCATTGATGGGGCTCGACGGGATTGCGATCTCGCAGGTGACCGCGTCCGTTCCGTTGGACGGGACCGATCCCCTGGCCGGGGACGTGACGAATGCGGGCATCGAATTCGGCCGCATTCTGGCCGATATGGCCAAGGCGTCCGACTCGCTCGGAACGGGTTCCGTACGTGAAGTCGCGGTCTCGCTCGACCGGGTGAACCTGATCTTTCACATGGTCGAAGACGATCTCGTGCTGGTGCTCGCGCTCCGACCAGATGGCAATCTGGGGAAGGCGCGCTACCTCATCCGCCGCAGTCTGATGGAGATTCGCGCCGAACTGTGACTGCAGAGCGTTCCGAGCGAAGCGGGTGTCACGCCGGGCGGAACCGCTCTCGTGTCGAGCGGATCGAAGCCATTCGGAGGGTCGAGCAGTGTCCAAGAGCGCCACACGAATTCTCGTGATCCACGGGCCGAATCTCAATCTGCTCGGGCGGCGGGAGCCGGCTGTCTACGGGACCCAGACTCTGGCGGATATCGACAGCGCGCTCGAGGCGACCGCCAAGGAGCTAGGCGTCGAGATCGACGCGTTCCAATCGAATCATGAAGGGGAGCTGATCGACCGCATCCAGGAGGCCATGGGGACTGCCTCGGGCATCCTGATCAACCCGGGCGGCCTCACACACACGAGCGTGGCGCTTCGCGACGCACTCGTTGCGACCGACCTGCCGGTCGTCGAAGTCCATCTCTCCAATGTCTACGCCCGCGAAGACTTCCGGCAGAAATCGTTCGTTTCGGAGATCGCCGTCGGCGTCATCTCCGGCCTCGGAGCCGACGGATACCGCTTCGGACTCGAGGCACTGGCCGGCCTGGCCGCTCGCTGAGCGCGATTCTTCGGACGTATCCGCGAACCCTTTCCGCCTTTCCGCATCCGGCCCCGAGGCTCGATCCTTCCGATCGCAGACTCGTGCGGAGCCTCCGTCGAGGTCCGGCAGCGGTTGTCTTCGGTGTGTCCCGGATCCCTCAGACCCCGTGGTATCTATCGCTGAACCGTCTCTCGACCCCCCCAGTCTCGCCTCAAGGGGGCGCACGGCTCGCCGATACGAATAATCGAAGACCCGGCTCGTTGGACGAGCGGGGTCGGAGTCTGTCCTTCTTTCGCCGTGCTGAGGGTTCATTGGCGCTCAACAAACGAAAAGTACTGCAGGTTGCGCGCAAGTTCGCGCAGAAGGGCGCCAAGGCGAAGGCCTTGAAGGAGTACAACAAACTCCTCAAGGAAGACCCGCGCGATGCGAAGCTCCTGCTCGAGGTGGGCGATGTCTATCGTCGCTGGGGCCAGAACGAAGAGGCGATCGCGCAATACGGCAAGGTCGCCCATCAATATCGCCAGGCCGGATTCGATGCGCGCGCGGTGGCGGTCATCAAGCAGATCCTGCTGCTCGATCCCAGGAACTACAGCGGCTACGTCTCGCTTTCCGAACTCTACCAACGCATGGGACTCGATTCCGAGGCGGGAGCCGCGCTGCAAACCGCGGCTGACGGATATCACAAGGAAGGTCGTAAGACCGAGGCGCTCGAGTTGCTGCGGCAGATGGCGGCCCTCGATCCGACGAATACGACGAGCCGACTCAAGGTCGCCGAGCTGCTACGCCAGGAAGGCATGGAGTCCGAGGCTCTGGCCGAGTACCAGGCCGTGGTCGAGGAACTCACCAACCAGCAGGATCGAGATCAGCTGGTGGTCGTGCTGCAGCGAATTCTCGAAGTCAAACCCGACCAGATGGATGCGCTGACCGCGCTCTTCCGCAATTTCATGGAGGCGGGTGCCCTCGATCAGGCCGAAGCGTTGGCGTTGCAGGCCGTGAAGGATTCGGCCGAAGCGCCGCAATTCGAGCTGCTCATTGAAGTCTACTCGCAGATTGGAGACCAGTCGAAGCTCGTCGATGCAACACGCGGACTGGCCAAGGTGTATCGCGACCGAGGCGATGACGAAAAGGCTCGCGAACTGATGCAGCGACTCCCGGTCGACGAGGTGGGATCCGCTTCTCGACTGGCGGTCGATGTTTCGGAGGTCGACGCCCCGGTCCTCGACGACGGGGAACTGATCGAAGACGGGGAACCCTTCCTGACCCCGCGCGACGCGTCCGAGTCCGCGCCCGCCGAAGCGGAGGATCTCGAGCTCGATCTTGGCGGTGATCCGATCGACCTCGGCGCCATCGCGGAGGATGAGGGCGAAGAAGAGCCCAAAGCCGACGAGCCGAGGCCGCTTCCGGAAGGCGATCCCGATCAGCTTCTGGCCGAAGCGAGTGTCTATCTTCGCTACGGAAAACGTGAGCAGGCCATCGCGAGTCTGCGTGGCGTGCTTGCCCAGGATCCCGATCATCGGGCGGCGCTCGAGAAGCTTGGCGAGGCCTACGCCGAGGGGGGGCAGAACTCCGAAGCGGTCGAAGTCTGGATGCAGGCCGCGGAGTTGATACGAGCGGCGGGTGATGCCGGAGCGCTCGATGTCCTGAAAGACAGGATCGGCGCGCTCGATTCCGCCAGGGCAGAGCAGATCGGGCCCGTTGAAGCTGCGCCGTCGACCTCGGCGACACCCGTGTCGGGGGCCGATGCCGGGGAAGCCGCGGGAGATGCATTCGATCTGGATCTCGATGTCGACCTCGATCTGGACAACGCGATCGACGATGTCCAATCGGATGGGCTCGAAGCCGGACTCGATTTCGGTGCGGAGAGCGGAGATTTCGAAATCGAACTCAACGACGAGTCCTTCAGCTTCGGGTCGACATCGAATGCTGATTCGTCTGCAAAACAGACCGGGCCCGCGGCAGAACCGGCCTTGCCGGTCGAGGATACGACGCCCGAGTTGGATTCTTCATCGGAGAAGGAGGACGATGAAGCCTTCGAATTCGTGTTCGATTCCGATGATTCGAGTGTGGGCGACGCGGACTCCGGGGTCGACAACGAGGACGATGACTGCTTTGAATTCGATGCCGATTCGGCGGACCCGACGGGGCCGCCGACCGCGTCGACCGCCGATCCGGGTGCCACCGTCTCGGGAAGCCTTTCCGAGGAGATCGAGGAATCGGAGTTCTACCTCGCCCAGGAGATGTATGACGAGGCGGAGGGTGTTCTCAAGCGGATCCTCGAACTCGATCCGAATCATTCCGTTGCGCTGCAGCGGATGGAGGAGCTGAAGGTCGCCCGGGGCGGCGAGCCTGGCGAGGCTCCCAGCCCGACCCAGGGCGCAGCGGCTCCGGCCATTGACTTGGAGATCACGACGCGTCTCGACGACGAAGATACGCTCGGTGCGGCGAGTGAGAGTGGCGAGGTCGCTCCATTCGATCACAGCGAAGATGAGCAGGACGCGTTCGAGATCGACTTCGACGTGGATGACGACGACGAGGTCGATGCGGCAGCCGAGCCCGTCGAGTCGCCCGCCGCTTGCGAAGCGGATGAAGCTCCCGCGGATGAGGTGATGGATGCCGCCGAGACATTCGATCTTCGCGAGGCCCTGGCGGATGTTCTGGCCGACGACGAGGAGCCGGCGACCGACAAGAACGCCGAATCCGGTGTCCTCTCGACCGTCGAGGATGGCTTCGAGTCCATCTTCTCAGAATTCAAAAAGGGCGTCAGCGCGACACTCGAAGCCGGCGACTACGATACTCGCTATGACCTCGGGATCGCCTATCGCGAGATGGAGCTCTACGAGGACGCGATCGGCGAATTCCGAATGTGTCTGGAATCGCCGACGCGGCGTTTCGACAGCCTCTACCTGATGGGACTGTGTGCGCGGGATCTCACACGCTTCGATGACGCGATCAACCATTTCGAACAAGCGCTCGCGATGCCCGACGTTCCGGAAGAGCGGATGGCGGGGGTCTACTTCGATCTCTCCGTGGCGGAGGAGGGCGCGGGGGATCTCGAGCGCGCCTGCGGCAGTCTGCGTAGGGTGATCGAACTCGAAGCCGATTTTCCGGGTGCGGTCGATCGTCTGGCGTCGCTCGAGGCGGAGGAGCCGAGCTCGCCGGAACTCGCAGTGCCCGGCGAAGACTTCGAGTCCTTCGACGATCTCTTCAGTGACGACGACGAGGATGACGCGGATGACGAAGGGGGCGATGACGAGGTGGCCGCCGCGGCGCCAACCGAGGCCTTCGAGTCCTTCGACGACCTCGTGAGCGAAGCTGAAGCCGCGATCGATAAAGCCGAATTCGTCGAGGATCATGTCGAGGAGACGGCACCCGAAGTCTCACCGCCTGTGGACGAGCAAAATTCCGTCGAGCCGGACGCAGAAACGAAATCCCCCAAGAAGCGTGGCCGCAAGAAGATCTCGTTCGTCTAGCGACGACGATTGAATTTCCCTTCAACCTGGGCAAGGAATCTCCGTGGAACATCTTCATCACTTCGGACTCTCTCAGGATCCATTCAACAATGAGCCGGATCTGCGGTTCTACTTCGAGACCGACTGCCATAGTGACGCCCAGCGGCGCGTCGAGCGTGGCTTGCGACAGCGTAAGGGCCTAACGCTCCTGACGGGCGACGGCGGGATGGGCAAGACCCTGCTCACGCGCCGCATCCTCGAGGCGCTCGAAGAAGAAGTCTTCGAGGCGACCCTGCTCGTCATGCTACCCGGTGCAGCTGACGCGACCGGCATCCTGCAGCGATTCGCACGACAGCTCGGCTGCGAAGAGCCGGTGGCAGATCGCGCGGGCTTGTTGGGCCAGATCTACGAACATCTCGCGATCGTCCGCGAGGATGGACGTCACGCGGTCCTCATGGTGGACGATGCGCAAATCATGACGGCCGAGGTCCTGGCCGAGCTGGCCGGTCTCTTGAATCTCGAATACGAGGATCGGCGTCTGGTTTCGATGCTCTTCGTCGGTTCTCCGGAACTCGACCGGATGGTTCAGGACGATGCCAGCATCATGCCGCGCGTCGACGTCCGCGTTCGACTTCAGCCGCTGGATCTGGCGAATGCCACGGCCTATCTGACCCATCGTCTGACTTCGGTGAACGGGAATCCCGAAATCCTACCGCCCGCGGCAATCGATGCGCTCTTCAAATTCGGTCGGGGGCGCCCACGGTTGCTCAATACACTCGCGGACAACGCGCTCTTCGAGGCGTATCTCGCGGGCCGTCCGGTGATGGACCCGAGCGATGTGGAGCGAGCCGCAGCGGATCTCGGGATCGGATCTGACCCGGGGACGACCTTCAGCCAGCCCTCGGCGGCGGCGGCTCCGCCCGCGCTGCCAATCGCGCAACCCGCGGTCGCGGAGGTCGCTCCGTCATCGCCCTCGTCAGTGCCGAGCGCCTCTCTCGATGGGGCGGATCCGGTGGCAGATTTTGAACTCACTCCGGACATGGTGTCGCCGGTCACGGGGTCTGCGGCGATCGATCTCGAAGCCGAACTCGAAGCCGCGATCGGTGATTTCGTGGAGCCGGACGCTCCCCTGACGGTTGCATCCGCGCCGACGCTCGAGGCACTCGATTTCAATGTCGAAGCCGGAGCGGAGAGTGCGACCGCTCCGATGGAAGCGAGTCTCGAGCTGGCCTCGCCCGCTGAGGAGCCGCTGGCGGCCCGCGAGATCGAGCCCGAGCCGGAGTTCTTGCTCGCGGAGGCCGAGCTGTCACCGCTCGGTGTCGGAGAGGCGGATGAACTCGAGGATGCCTTCGTGGAGCTCATCGAAGAGTAGGGATTGGCTCGCGCGCGGCTGATTCTGCTAGTATCTGCCACGGATGCGCGAGTAGCTCAGTTGGTAGAGCATCAGCTTCCCAAGCTGAGGGTCGCCGGTTCGATCCCGGTCTCGCGCTCCAATTTATTGAACGGCTCCGCCTAGTTAGGGCGGGGCCGTTTCTTTTGTTAGGCCAGGTGGGCCGGGTTGGGCCGGGTGTGGGCCGGGCTAGGTCCGTCGCAGCTCAGGTAGTCCAGCGCGGCCGAGGCCCAGGAGGAGTGCGGCGGACGGCTCGGGCACCGGGATCATGCCCGCGTTCCAAGGAGAGATGCCAACGTCGAGG